>ENA-OPCL01000130-OPCL01000130.1-human-gut-metagenome-genome-assembly--contig:-NODE-130-length-66061-cov-2.984168_pt1 | contig 66061 bp, 51 predicted proteins | sample MGYA00241251_ERZ501482 | MGnify/ENA primary metagenome ERZ501482 (study PRJEB25962, sample SAMEA2042581) | human gut metagenome | biome: human gut; feature: human-associated habitat; material: faeces... | reverse complement strand
CTGCAATTGAGCCTTTCTTTCAGCACCTTTTTCACAGCTTCATGCGGGAACTTACATTGTATATGGAAAGATTAAAGTAGCGGACTTCATGGAGTTCTGGCTGGAAGAGATTATGCGTCCCCGGATAGCGGATAACAGCTACAATGGCTATAAAAATGTGGTTTACAACTATGTGAATCCGCAACTGGGAAAAATGTATATGGCAACGCTGAACCAGGGATATATCAGAAAGCTGTATAATTCGATTGCGGAGAAATACGAGTCTATTGCACGGCTGGCGAAAACCGTTATGAATACCGCACTGGATTATGCGAAGTCGAAGAATGTAATAGCGGTAAATCCTGCGGAGGGTGTTCCGTTGCCAAAGAAGATAAAGAAAAAACCATACCGTGAGTTAAAGATAGATGTAAGCAAGACGCTGACGCTCCCGCAGGTATTTCAGTTGGTAGAGGCAAGCAAAGCGACGCCGATCCATATGCAGATCTTATTTGCAGTGCTGATGGGCCTGCGGCGTGGAGAAATCAACGGACTGAAATACAGTGATGTGGATTATATCAACCGCACGTTGAAAATACAGCGGCAGTTAGGGAAAAAGCCAAATTCCAAAGCAGAGGATGTGCCGCCTAAAATGCTGACAAAACAGGAGATCAAGCCTAAAACTCCGTCCAGTATCAGAGAGATACCGATCCCGGATTATGTGTTTGAGGCAATTCTGGAACATCGCCGGATTTACGAGAAGAACCGCAGACGGCGGAGCAAAGAGTTCCGTGACTGGGATTACATCTGTTGTTCCACTTATGGAAATCCGAGAAGTAAAAGTTATCACCACAAATATTATAAAGAACTGCTTGCTTCTTTAGGACTTCCGGATATTCATTTCCATCAGTTGAGAAATACATATACGACCATTCTTTTGAAACATGACTTTAATATCAAAGGAATCTCGCATATGTTAGGACATTCAAAAGAGATTATATCAGCAGACGTCTATGGGGATACTGCTGAAATCATTGAAGATTGCTTATATGCTATTGAACCATTTATGGAAGAAGTCCTTCCGGAAAGCCGGGAAGAGAAATACTATGATTACTCCGATCTAAAGGAAATAGACGAGGCAGCCGAGGAATATTTAATGGCAGCATGACAACAATATAAGGAAGGAATCATAAAAAAGTACAGATGTACACTCGAACATTTGTACTTTTTTTAATCTTCATCCTATATACTTTTATCGTTATCTTTGCTATAATGTGCGAAAAGGGCAGAAAAAGGCCGGAGGTTTTTCGAGGTGCTCTGCCCGTGCATGTTATCTTGTGCTATTTAGTCCTCAAAAAAGCGTTTTGTGACTTTTGCCTTTCTGGATTCGTAATGGTGTCCTATAAGGCTATTATTTTGACATTTTCGTTACGAATGATTTTTTTGAGGGTGGCTGATATTGAACGTATCAAAAGTCACAAAGGAGAGATTTTGCTATGGATAAATTCGTTTTAAAGGCCCCGTATCAGCCCACAGGCGATCAGCCGCAGGCGATCGAGGCGCTTGTAAAAGGGTTCAAAGAAGGCAATCAATGCCAGACTTTACTAGGGGTTACGGGTTCTGGAAAAACTTTTACGATGGCAAATGTGATTCAGCAATTACAGAAGCCGACACTTGTCATCGCTCATAATAAAACACTTGCAGCTCAGTTATACGGAGAGTTCAAGGAGATGTTCCCCGATAACGCAGTGGAATATTTTGTCTCCTACTACGACTACTACCAGCCGGAAGCTTATGTTCCGTCATCCGACACATACATTGCCAAGGACTCTGCCATCAACGATGAGATCGACAAGCTCCGCCACTCTGCGACAGCAGCGCTTTCTGAGCGGAATGATGTCATCATTGTGGCAAGTGTGTCCTGCATTTACGGACTGGGTTCGCCGATTGATTACAAGGAGATGGTGATTTCACTTAGACCGGGCATGATCAAAGACAGGGATGAAGTTCTGAAGAAGTTGGTTGAGATCCAGTATGACCGCAATGATATGGATTTCAAGCGTGGAACGTTCCGGGTGCGAGGAGATGTGGTTGAGATTTTCCCGGCGTATTCGGAAAAAATTGCATACAGAGTTGAATTTTTCGGTGATGAGATAGACAGAATAACAGAGATTGATACATTGACCGGTGAAGTGTTGAATGTGATCGGGCATGTGGCAATTTTCCCGGCATCTCATTATGTAGTGTCCAAGGAGAATATGGAGCGTGCCATCGGGGAGATTGAAAAAGAACTGGAGCAGCAGATCCGTTATTTTAAAGGGGAAGATAAGCTTCTGGAGGCACAGCGTATTTCTGAGAGAACGAATTTTGATATAGAAATGATGCGAGAGACAGGATTTTGTTCCGGAATTGAAAACTATTCGAGGCATCTGACCGGGCAGAAAGCAGGGGAGCCACCATGTACATTGATTGACTATTTTCCGGATGATTTTCTGATCATGATCGACGAGTCGCATAAGACGATTCCACAGATTGGAGCCATGTATCACGGCGATCAGTCGAGAAAGACAACATTGGTAGATTATGGATTCCGTCTGCCATCGGCAAAGGATAACAGACCGCTCAGCTTTGGGGAATTTGAAAGTAAGATTGACCAGGTACTGTTTGTATCGGCGACACCGGGAGAGTACGAGGAGTCTCATGAACTGCTGCGGGCAGAGCAGGTAATCCGACCGACAGGTCTTCTGGATCCGGAAGTAGAAGTGCGTCCGATCGAAGGACAGATTGATGATCTGATCAGTGAGGTAAATAAAGAAACAGCGAAGAAGAATAAGGTACTGATCACAACGCTGACAAAGCGTATGGCGGAAGATCTGACCGATTATATGCGGGAGCTTGGCATTCGTGTGAAATATTTACATTCGGATATTGATACTCTGGAAAGGACAGAGATCATCCGGGATATGCGTTTGGATGTATTTGATGTACTGGTTGGAATTAACCTGCTTCGAGAAGGTCTGGATATTCCGGAGATCACACTGGTAGCGATTCTGGATGCGGACAAAGAAGGTTTTCTGCGTTCGGAAACTTCATTGATCCAGACCATTGGCCGTGCGGCGAGAAATGCAGAGGGGCATGTTATCATGTATGCGGATAACATGACGGATTCGATGCGGATGGCGATTGATGAGACGATGCGCCGTCGTGAGATTCAGATGAAATACAATGAAGAACATGGAATCACGCCACAGACGATCAAGAAGTCGGTGCGTGATCTGATCAGTATTTCAAAGAAGGTTGCAGCAGAAGAGATGAGGCTGGAAAAAGATCCGGAATCCATGAGTGTGGCAGAGCTGGAGAAGCTGATCAAGAAGCTGGAAAAGCAGATGAAGAAAGCGGCAGCAGAGCTGAATTTCGAGGCGGCAGCAGAGCTGCGTGATAAGCTGATCGAGCTGAAAAAGCATTTGAATGAGATGGAGTAAAGCGAAGAGATAGAAGAGGAAGAACAGATGGCTGAAAAAAAGAAAGAACTGATAAAGATCAGAGGTGCGAACGAGCACAATCTGAAGAATCTTGATGTAGATATTCCGAGGAACAAACTGGTAGTACTGACCGGTCTCAGTGGTTCCGGCAAATCATCCCTTGCATTTGATACAATTTATGCAGAGGGACAAAGACGATATATGGAATCTCTGTCTTCTTACGCAAGACAGTTCCTTGGGCAGATGGAGAAGCCGAATGTAGAAAGTATTGAAGGGCTTTCACCGGCGATTTCCATCGATCAGAAGTCTACGAACCGCAATCCGAGATCCACAGTCGGAACCGTGACGGAGATTTACGATTATTTTCGACTGCTGTATGCAAGAATCGGGATTCCGCATTGTCCGAAGTGTGGAAGAGAGATCAAGAAGCAGACGGCAGATGAGATGACCGATCAGATCATGGCACTTCCGGAAGGAACAAAGATCCAGCTGATGGCACCGGTTGTGCGGGGGAGAAAAGGAACCCATGTCAAGCTTCTGGACAGAGCAAAGAAAAGCGGTTATGTCCGTGTAAGGATTGACGGAAATATGTATGAGCTTTCCGAAGAAATCTCATTGGACAAGAATATCAAACATAATATTGAGATTGTTGTAGACCGTCTGGTTGTCAGACCGGGGATTGAAAAAAGACTTGCAGATTCCATAGAAAGTGTATTAAGTCTTGCGGAGGGGCTTCTGGTTGTGGATGTGATCGGAGGGGAACCGCTGAATTTCAGCCAGAATTTTGCCTGCCCGGACTGCGGAATCAGTATTGATGAGATCGAGCCGAGAAGCTTTTCATTTAACAATCCATTTGGTGCCTGCCCGGTATGCTTCGGACTCGGATATAAAATGGAGTTTGATGAAGACCTGATGATTCCGGACAAATCACTCAGCATCAATGAAGGAGCAATCGTGGTGACAGGATGGCAGTCCTGTACCGATAAGAGCAGTTTTACTCACGCGATTCTGGAAGCACTCTGCAAGGAATATCATTTTGACCTGGATACGCCGTTTGAACAGTATCCGAAAGAAATCCAGGATGTTTTACTTCGTGGGACTAATGGAAAAGAAGTCAAGGTCTATTATAAAGGACAACGCGGGGAAGGAATCTATGACGTTGCATTTGACGGGCTGATCCGGAATGTGGAGCGAAGATACCGTGAAACGGGATCGGAGACTATGAAAGCAGAATATGAGAGTTTTATGCAGATCACACCTTGCCGAGAATGTGGCGGACAGCGACTGAAAAAGGGTGCACTTGCGGTAACGGTCGGAGATAAAAATATTTCAGACGTAACAGCAATGTCGATTGAACGGCTTCAGCGGTTTATCAGCAGTCTGGAACTGTCAAAGACGCAGCAGATGATCGGCGGACAGATATTAAAAGAGATCAAAGCGCGCCTGCAGTTCCTTCTGGATGTGGGTCTGGAATATCTGACACTTGCCCGTGCAACAGGAACTCTTTCCGGTGGAGAAGCACAGAGAATCCGGCTTGCGACGCAGATCGGTTCCGGTCTTGTGGGTGTGGCTTATATTCTGGATGAGCCAAGTATCGGTCTGCACCAGAGAGATAATGACAAACTTCTTGCAACACTCAAGCATCTCCGTGATCTTGGAAATACACTGATCGTGGTTGAGCATGATGAAGATACCATGTTTGCGGCAGACCAGGTAATCGATATCGGACCGGGAGCCGGAGAACACGGTGGAGAACTGGTTGCCCAGGGAACGGCACAGGAGATCATGAAAGTAGAACAGTCGATCACAGGTGCATATTTAAGCGGAAAGATCAAGATCCCGGTTCCGGAAACCCGCGCAGTTCCGACCGGCTGGATCAAAGTTGTAGGTGCAGCAGAGAACAACCTGAAAAATATTGACGTGAAGTTCCCACTTGGCGTGATGACCTGTGTAACCGGCGTATCAGGTTCCGGTAAGAGTTCATTGGTGAATGAAATCCTTTACAAGAGTATGGCGAAAAAGCTAAACCGTGCCCGTGTGATTCCTGGAAAGCATAAGCGGATTGAAGGACTGGAAATGCTGGACAAAGTGATCGACATTGACCAGTCTCCAATCGGAAGGACGCCAAGATCCAATCCGGCGACATATACCGGAGTATTCGACCTGATCCGGGATCTGTTTGCGGCAACCGCGGATGCGAAGGCGAAAGGCTATAAAAAAGGAAGATTCAGCTTTAACGTCAAGGGCGGACGCTGTGAAGCGTGTAGCGGAGATGGAATCATCAAGATCGAGATGCATTTCCTTCCGGATGTATATGTGCCGTGTGAGGTATGCGGCGGAAAACGCTACAACCGTGAGACGCTGGAGGTAAAATATAAAGGAAAAAGCATTTATGATGTTCTGAATATGACGGTAGAAGAGGCGCTTCATTTCTTTGAAAATGTACCGAGTATCCGTAGAAAAATGGAGACACTTTACGATGTAGGACTTTCTTATATTCGTCTTGGCCAGCCGTCTACAACCCTTTCCGGCGGTGAAGCACAGCGGATCAAGCTTGCAACTGAACTGAGCCGGAGAAGCACTGGGAAGACAGTGTACATTTTGGACGAACCGACAACCGGACTTCATTTTGCAGATGTGCACAAGTTGACGGAAATCCTGCGCAGACTCGCGGCAGATGGCAATACGGTTATCGTGATCGAACATAACCTGGATGTGATCAAGACAGCAGATTATATTATCGATATCGGACCGGAAGGCGGTGACAAGGGGGGAACAGTTGTTGCGTGCGGTACACCAGAAGAAGTGGCAGAAAACCCGAATTCATATACAGGAAAATACATCAAAATGATGCTGGACAGAAAATGATACAGAAATCTTAAAAAATCCTGAACTTGAAAAAAAGACTTCCTATTTACTAGAGATTTGATTATAATAAGGTGAGTATGTGAAAGGGGAATCGTGATGTCAATAGATTTAGGAATTGATTTAGGAACAGCAAGTATCCTCGTTTATGTGAAAGGAAAGGGAGTTGTACTGAAAGAACCTTCAGTCGTTGCCTTTGACAGAGATACCAATATGATAAAAGCAATCGGTGAAGAAGCAAGGCTGATGCTTGGAAGGACACCGGGGAACATTGTTGCGGTAAGACCTCTCAGACAGGGCGTTATTTCCGATTACATTGTCACAGAAAAAATGATCAAATATTTTGTTCAGAAAGCACTGGGAAAGCGTACATTTAAGAAGCCGAATATCAGTATCTGTGTGCCAAGCGGTGTTACAGAGGTTGAAAAAAAGGCGGTAGAAGAGGCTGCTTTTGCAGCCGGTGCGCGGGAAGTACATTTGATTGAAGAACCGGTTGCGGCGGCAATCGGAGCCGGAATAGATATTTCAAAACCATGTGGCAACATGATCGTGGATATCGGTGGTGGTACATCCGACATTGCGGTGATTTCCCTTGGAGGAACTGTTGTGAATACATCATTAAAAGTTGCAGGTGATGATTTTGATGAAGCAATCGTCCGTTATGTCCGGAAAAAGCACAATCTGCTGATCGGAGACAGAACAGCAGAAGATATCAAGATCAAGATCGGAACGACATATCCTCTTGTAGAAGATGAATCAATGGAAGTAAGGGGACGAAACCTGGTAACAGGATTGCCAAAGACGGTCACGGTAACGGCTTCTGAGACCGAAGAAGCCCTGCATGAGACTACAAGTCAGATCGTCGAAGCGGTCATTGGGGTTCTGGAGAGAACACCGCCGGAACTTTCCGCGGATATTCTGGATCGTGGAATTGTACTGACAGGTGGAGGTGCGCTGCTTCGCGGGCTGGAAGAACTGATCGAAGAAAGGACAGGCATCAATACGATGACAGCGGAAGACCCGATGAAGGTTGTTGCAATCGGTACCGGTCAGTATGTGGAGTTTATGAACGGAAAAAAAGATTTCTAGTGATAAGCACATGAGAAGGCTGTTTCTGTAGAGAGACAGCCTTTTTAAAAAGGAAAAAAGTATGGAAACAGTAAAAGGTTATGTAGAACACATTGTATTTCGCAATGAAGACAATGGATATACCGTATTTAATTTGAATAATGATGATGGCGATCTGACCTGTGTCGGAAACTTTAACTATTTATCAGAGGGAGAGCTGGTTGAGGTGAACGGAGAATATGTGGTTCACAGTGTATATGGAACACAGCTCCGAGTGCTGAATTATGAGATCAAAGCACCGGAAGATCTGCTTTCGATTGAACGCTATCTGGGATCAGGGGCAATCAAAGGGGTTGGTGCATCTCTTGCCGGCAGGATTGTGAAAAAATTCAGGGAAGACACCTTCCGAATCATCGAAGAAGAACCTGAAAGACTTGCGGAGGTGCGTGGGATCAGCGAACGTATGGCAAGAGAGATCGCTGTACAGGTAGAAGAGAAAAAAGATATGCGGAAGGCAATGATCTATCTTCAGAAATTTGGGATTTCGACGACACTTGCAGCAAAGATTTATCAGTTTTACGGTCCGAAGACCTATCAGGTACTGGAAGGAAATCCATACCAGCTTGCAGATCAGATTCAGGGGATCGGATTTAAGATCGCTGATGAAATCGCAACGAAGATCGGCATTCATTCAGACTCGGATTTCCGTATCCGGAGTGGTATTTTTTATACCTTACAGCAGAGTGTTGCCGAAGGGCATGTCTATCTGACAAAGGACGTGTTGCTTCGTCGGGCATCTGCACTTCTGGAAGTGGAGATTAAGAATATTGAGAAATACCTGATGGATCTGTCGATGGAAAAGAAGATCGTACTCAAAGAATCTGAAGAAGGTCTGCGGGTATACGTGTCCCACTTCTATTATCTGGAACTCAATACCGCGAAAATGCTGCATGATCTGAATCTGGAATATGAAGAAGCCAATGTAGTGATCGAAAAAAAGATCCATCAGATTGAAAAAGAAGTCGAAATGCAGCTTGATGAGAAGCAGGAAAATGCGGTCATGGCGGCTGTACGGAATGGAATTATGATTCTCACAGGAGGTCCTGGAACCGGAAAAACGACGACGATCAATGCCATGATCGAATATTTTCACAGTGAGAATATGGAAATTATGCTGGCAGCACCAACCGGGCGTGCCGCAAAAAGAATGACAGAGGCAACCGGATGGGAAGCGCAGACGATTCACCGGCTTCTGGAGGTGAACGGTAATCCGGAGGAGGATGAGAACCCGAACCGGAACGGATTTGCAAGAAATGCAGACAATCCACTGGAAACCGACGTGATCATCATCGATGAGATGTCTATGGTAGACCTGCCTCTGATGAATGCACTTCTTACCGCAATTGTACCGGGGACAAGGCTGATCCTGGTAGGGGACTGTAACCAGCTCCCATCAGTAGGCCCGGGAAGTATTTTGAAGGATCTTATCGCATCGGAATGTTTTCCGGTTGTTATGCTGACCCGGATTTTCCGACAGGCACAGGAGAGTGATATTGTGGTAAATGCACATAAGATCAACCGGGGAGAACCGGTCCTTTTGGATAATAAGAGCCGGGATTTCTTCTTCTTGAAAAGACAGGATCCGAATGTGATCATCAGTGTTCTGCTGACACTGATCCAGAAGAAGCTTCCTAAATATGTCAATGCAAAACCATATGATATCCAGGTACTCACACCGATGCGGAAAGGACTGCTGGGAGTGGAAAGGCTGAACAGTATTTTGCAGGAGTATTTGAATCCACCGGAGCCGGGAAAAGCGGAAAAAGAATATGGCGATCACAAATTCCGCGTGGGCGACAAGGTGATGCAGATCAAGAATAACTATCAGCTTGAATGGGAGATCACAACCAAGTATGGACTGACGGTGGATAAAGGAATGGGGATTTTTAATGGCGATATGGGAATTGTCACCGAGATCAATACATATACTGAAACACTGGAAGTTGAATACGATGAAAAGAGAAAAGTAAAGTATCCGTTTGAATTGCTGGAAGAACTGGAGCTTGCCTATGCGATCACCATTCACAAGTCGCAGGGAAGCGAATATCCGGCGGTTGTCATCCCTCTTCTGAGCGGACCGAGACAGCTGTTTCACAGGAATCTTCTTTACACGGCAATCACAAGAGCCAGAAAATGTGTGACAATTGTCGGAAATGACCAGACCTTCCAGGAGATGATCCGGAATACCAATGAACACAACCGGAATACCAGTCTGGCAGAACGGATCCGGGAGTTCTGCGGATAGTTACACAGAAAAAGTAGAAAATCAAATTCGAAAAGCGGATGGAAAACTTAAAAAAGGTCAAAGAAACAATTCTGGAACTAATTTATCCCTCAAAATGTCCGTTTTGTGGAGAAATTGTAAGTGCAGGAAAGAAACATTCTACGGAACACAATGGAATCTGCAAGGCGTGCCGTGAAAAACTTCCTTATATTGGTGAAGTAAGATGCATGTGCTGTGGAAAGCCTTTGACGGATCCGGCTGAAGAATATTGCTATGACTGTACCAGGCAGAAGCATCTTTTTGCTGATGGCAGAAGTCTCTGGGTGCATAAAGATGCAGTGGAAAATGCAGTTTATGCAATGAAATATCAGAACCGGAGAATTTACGGACAAACGTTCGGAAAAGAAATGGCAGAGCATTTTCTTTCTTATCTATGGGAAAGAAAGATCACCTTGATCGTGCCGGTTCCGCTGCATTCCCGGCGAAAAAGAAAGCGGGGATTTAATCAGGCAGAAATTGTAGCAAAGGTATTATCAGAAAATACCGGAATTGCCATGGATGCAGGTGCTGTTAAGAGAATTAAGGCGACCAGTCCTCAGAAAGAGTTGGGCGATAAAGGGAGAAAACGAAATATCAAGGGAGCATTTGCAGTGCAGAAAAATGTAAAAGGAGAAAATATCGTTTTGATCGACGACATTTATACGACAGGAAGTACCTTAGACGAGGCGGCGAGAGTGCTGAAAAAGGCAGGAGCCGAAAATGTATACTTTTTGACGGTAAGTATTGGACAAGGAATCTGATATTTGTTATACTGAAAGTAATGCATATACGAATAAAACGTATGAGGTGACAAAATGTTAAATGAAAGCAAAGTTAAGCTGATGACAAGGATGGCGATGTACGAAAGCAAACAGGGAGAGGAAGATTTTAAAATCAGTTCTTATTATAAGAAAGATTACCGGAGCTTTCACACCATTGCTACGATCATATGGGTCACGGTCGGCTATGCTGTTGCAGTGGGAATCGGAGTTATTGCTTTTCTGGATGAACTGATGAAAAATCTGAATATGCAGTTTCTTGTGATGCTTGCGGCAGCTGTGATAATTGGATATCTGGTACTTGTTATTTTTTATGGAATCGTTGCTTCCCATTTTTACGGAACCAAACATGAAAAAGCAAGAAAGCGTGTGAAACAATTCAATCACGATCTTACAAGACTGAACAGAATGTATGAAAGGGAGAAACGATAATGAATGATCTGATAGTATGGAGAGATAAATTACAGGAATTATACGCGATGAAATCAATCTATATTGATAAAGCTGTGCAGTTTGTTCTGGCACTGGTCACATTTCTTATGATCAACCAGAATATTGGACTGATGAAAGCGGTGGCGACACCGGTTGTAGCGGTGGCACTGGCAGTGATCTGCACTTTTCTTCCACCGGTTGTAACGGCGTATGTAGCGGCAGGACTTGTAATTGTGCATCTGTTCAAACTGTCTATAGGAGTGGCAGCGGCAGCGGCACTGATCTTTGTGGTAATGTTTATCTTTTACTGCAGATTTACTCCGAAAAAGGCACTTCTTCTGCTGGTCACACCGGTAGCATTTATGCTTCATGTTCCGTATGTGGTTCCGGTTGCCTGTGCGCTTGTACTTGGACCGATTTCAGCAGTACCGGTTGTATTTGGAACGATCATTTACTATATGATCGAATGTGTGAGAACTTCAGCAACAGCGATCACCAGTGCGGATGGAATTACCAGGCAGATTTCGCTGTTTGTGAAGACGGTATTCCAGGATAAGACTCTGTGGATCACTGTGATCGCATTTATTATCTCTATTTTTGTGGTATATACAGTGCGCCGGCTTTCGGTAGATCATGCGTGGAAAATCGCAGCAGCATCCGGTGCGGTTGTGAATATTGTTGTAATTGTGATCGGAGATATTGTATTCGATATACATACCTCTTATAATATGCTGATCATTGGAAATATTGCAGCAGTCGTGATTGGTTTTATCATGGAATTTTTCCTGTTCTCGGTGGATTATTCCAGAACAGAACGTCTCCAGTTTGAGGATGATGAATATTACTATTATGTAAAAGCCATCCCTAAGATTTCGGTGACAGCTCCGGAGAAGACGGTCAAACATATCAATGAGCGGAAAGAAACAGGTGAGATTGCGGGAACAGAGCCGGAGAGAAGACAGAGGTCGAAGAGTGGGCAGACGAAAAAACCGGCAGTACGCAAAACAAAAACGGCTTCTAAGGTAAAACGACCAAAGAGTCCGGCAGTTCAGCGACCGACAAGAGTTGGGGGCAATACAGATGAAATCCTTCTTGCACAGAGCCTGAAGGAAGAACTGGATATTCAGAGCATTGTGGAAAATGAACTGAATAGCGATAATAAATAGGGAAATATTATAAAAAACAGGGGTATAAATAACGGATAGAAAAGGGGGTACATTGTTGAACACAGTATTAACACAGGTTTTAAAAAGATTTGTATCAGAATCGTGGTACTTCCCGCAGATCCGGGTAGTAGATGCTGTTGAGATACTGATTATTACATTTTTATTCTATCAGATTATTCTCTGGATAAAGAATACAAAAGCCTGGATGCTGCTGAGGGGGATTCTGGTTGTTGCATTGTTTATTCTGGTGGCTGCAGTTTTTAAAATGTATACGATTTTGTGGATTGCACAGAATTCACTTCCGGTCATGGCGACCGCAGTCGTGATCATTTTCCAGCCTGAGCTCAGAAGAGCATTGGAAAAACTGGGGGAAAAACAATTTGTTCCCAATATGGTAGCACTGGATAAAAGAGGAAAAGATAATGTACGTTTCAGCCAGAAAACGATCGATGGAATCGTAGAAGCATCCTTTGCGATGGGAGCAGTGAAGACAGGAGCACTTATCGTCGTAGAGCAGGCAATCATGCTGACAGAATACGAGAGCACCGGAATCGCGCTGGACTGTATTGTATCACCGCAGGTATTGATCAATATTTTTGAACACAACACACCACTTCATGATGGCGCGATCATTGTCCGTGGAGACAGGATCGTATCAGCGACCTGCTATCTTCCATTGTCAGACAATATGGGAATCAGTAAGGAGCTGGGGACCAGACATCGTGCAGCAGTTGGAATGAGTGAGGTGAGTGATGCTCTGATCGTCACCGTATCAGAAGAGACCGGGTATGTATCTGTAGCGATGGGTGGACAGCTTGTGCGCAATGTTACACCGGAATATCTGAAAAAACGTCTGGAATCTATCAGTAAGAAGAGTGTGGAGATTGGACGTTTGAAAAAAATATGGAAAGGATGGAGATCGCATGAAAAGGGCGTTGACTAAAAACTGGGGTCTTAAGTTGTTGGCATTTGTATTCTCTGTCCTTTTATGGATAATTGTTATGAATATTGAAGATCCGGTGGACGAACGGACATTTTCCGGAATCCAGGTGACAGTGACACATCCGGAAATCGTAACAAATCCGGGCAATACATATCAGATTCTGGATGACAGCAGGACGGTATCCGTAACAGTAAAGGCAAAACGTTCTATTTTAAATAAAATTAAAACTGATGATATCAGGGCAACAGCGGATATGAAGAATCTGGATGTCAGAACCAGATCCCTGATCCCGATCGATATATCGATCCCTTCTTATGCAGGAAGGTTTGAGGCGACTGCCAACCCGATCAATCTGCGAGTAAGCATTGAACTTGGAAAATCAGAGACTTTCCCGATCACAGCAACCAGTTCGGGAACACCGAGAGACGGATATCAGGTGGGTGAGCTGAAAGCAAATCCGGAGAAGATTAAGATCAGCGGGCCAGAATCAGTAATCGATTCAATCGATAAGGTGGTAGCACTTGTCGATGTTTCAGGACAGTCTAAAGATGAGGAAAAAGAAGCAGAGCTGATTCTTTATGATAACAATGGAAAGATCATAGATTCGACACAGATTGAGAATAACCTGGGAGACGAAGGACTGAAGGTAAAAATCACCATGCTTCAGACAAAGAGTATTCCGGTAGAATTTGATACTTCACTGATCGGTACTGCGAGCGGATATCATTTCAGCGGAATCAGTATCCAGCCGGAAAGCATTCAGATCGTAGGCACAGAGGAGCAACTGGAAACGGTGGATTCTATTGAAATTCCGGCAGAAGAGCTGGCAGAAGATGGTCTGGACCAGACAATAGAGAAGACAGTAGATATCGCCAATTATCTTCCGTACTGGGCAAAGACAGACCAGGACAGCGCAGGAGGCGTACCGATCGTTATAAAGATCCAGGTAGAGAAATTCGGAACTAAGACAGTCGAATTCCCATACAATTCCATTGCGCTGCTGAATGCACCAAAGGATTACAAGGTGTCATATGCAGAACAGGGCAATCTGGAAATTGTTGTGCGTGGTTCGAAAGAGGATCTGGATGATTTTACTCTTGAAAAAGGAAACGTGTCAATCAATCTGAACGATTGCAAGACAGCGGGAACCTATAATGTTCCGATCCAGGTTACACTTCCTGACGGAATTGAACTTGAAGATACGATCAATGTACAGATCACATTGACAAAGAGCAGTGGAGGAGAAAATGATCAGTAAAAAGGTAACGATCAAAAATCCGACGGGATTGCATTTGAGACCGGCAGGACTTTTCTGCAAGATGGCACTGGAATATGAAAGTAAGATCACTTTTCATTACCGGGATACGGAAGGAAACGCGAAAAGTGTTCTGAGCGTGCTTGGTGCATGCATTAAGTCCGGAGATACGATTGAGATCGTGTGTGAGGGAAAAGATGAAGAAAAGGCACTTGAAGCGATGGTAGAACTGGTGGAGAGTGGGATTGGAGAATAGCAGGAAAAGCGAATCAGGAGGTATAGAAAAGATGAGCAAAGCTACATTAGTTGTTATGGCAGCAGGAATTGGAAGCCGTTTCGGAGGAGGAATCAAGCAGCTGGAGCCGGTAGGACCAAATGGTGAAATTATCATGGATTATTCGATCTATGATGCAATGGAAGCCGGATTTGATAAAGTGGTATTTGTTATTCGAAAAGATCTGGAAAAGGATTTTCGTGAAATTATCGGAAACCGGATTGAAAAGAAAGTTGAAGTTGCATATGCATTCCAGGAAGTTGATGATATTCCGGAAGCATTTAAAGAAAAATTTGCAGAAAGAACGAAACCATGGGGAACCGGTCAGGCAATTCTCTGCTGTAAGGATGTGGTAAAAGAACCATTCCTGGTAATCAATGCGGATGATTATTATGGAAAAGAAGCTTATGTGGAAGCATTCAAAGAACTGACAACACCGGAAAAGCAGGCAGATAAAATGCAGATCAGCATGGTTGGATTCGTACTGAAGAACACATTAAGTGAAAATGGCGGAGTAACCCGTGGAGTGTGCAAGGTTGATGCGAATCAGATGCTTACAGAAATCGTAGAGACATCCAATATCATCAAGACACAGGCAGGTGCAGCAGTTGCAACAGATGGAAAAGAGACACCGATCGATGTAGACACGCCGGTTTCCATGAATATGTGGGGACTCACACCAGAATTCTTTGAGATCCTCGAAAAAGGATTCGCAGAATTTGTGGCAGCACAAGAAGAAGGCAATCTGAAAGGGGAGTATCTGCTTCCAACGATTATCGGAGATCTTCTGAAAGAAGGAAAAGTCGAAGTAAAAGTGCTGAAATCACATGATAAGTGGTTCGGGGTGACTTATAAAGAAGATAAAGAACTGGTTGTGAATGAAGTGAAGGCGCTGGTTGAAAAGGGATTATATCCGGAGAAGTAAATAGTGTGAGATACAGGAAAGGGTGAGCCACATGATTGGTAATTGTGGGGCTTGCCTTTTTATGAAATATGAGGGTATGGGAAAGGAAAAAAATGAGAGTAAGACAGAGAATTATTGTAGCTTTATTGATTCTTGCAATGGGAACAATGAATGTAGGAACATTGTCAGTATATGCGGCAGAGACAGAGAACCAGAATGTGATAAAAGAAGAAAAAACAAAGCCGGAAAGTGAAGAAAAAGATGAGGAAAAACCTGTACAGAAAACTGAGGCAGACGAATCAACCGTGGACGGGTCAATAGAAGGAGGATCAATGGCGGATGAACCGGTAGTAGGTGAGCCGACAGAGGATGAATCTACTACCGATGAAGCAACGGGAGAGAATCCAGAAACTATACCAGAGGAAAAAACAACAGAAATTGTTCCAAAACAGCAAGGGGAAAAACAAGATGATAAAAAAGAAGTGGAACTTGCTAGTGGAGTATACAAAATTCAGTTAGAAGCTAATAAGAACTATGTATTGGATGTAGCGGGAGGAAGCACTGCAAATGAGGCAAATGTCCAGATTTACGCCAATAATGAAACAGATGCACAAAAATGGTATATTACAAAGGCGGAAGATGGATGGTATCGGATAAAAAATGTGCAATCTGGAAAATTGCTTTCCAGCAAATCTAAAGAAGCAAAAATTGGTGAAAATATTAACCAGAATCAGCAACAGGAATCATTTGGTCAACGATACAAGTTTTATGAGACGGGAAGTGGAAGCTGTTACATTACCACGGAGAGTGGAACTGTACTGGATGTATCAGCAGGAAGAATTGCAAATTCATCCAATGTGCAACTCTATGGATTAAATAAAACGGTTGCACAAAAATGGTGTTTTGCGAAAGCAAGATCGACATTTGGTGAAGATGCAGAGAAGCAGATTGCAGATGGTTATTATACGATCAATATGAAAACGGCAGGTAACTTGGGTTTTGATGTCGCAAATTACAGTAATGCAAACGGTGGAAATGTACAGTTGTGGGGACAAACACCGAATGCGGCACAGATTTTCTATATTAGTAAAAATGAAGATGGCTGGTATACAATCAAGAATTTTGCGTCAGGGAAAGTGTTGGATGTGTCAGCAGGGAAAAATGCAAATGGAACAAATATCCAACAATGGGATGCAAATGGAACGGCAGCACAGAAATTTAAGTTTTATGAAGATACACAAGGAAGAATCCGAATCTTATCTGCAATCGGAAGCAGAAAAGTTCTTGATATCAGTGCCGGAAAATTGAATAATGGCGGTAATGTACAAATTTATACATATAATGGAAGCAATGCACAGAATTTTGTGATCGAATCCTGGAAGGCACCAGGAAATTACAAGGCAATACAAGCTGGAAATTATCGTCTTTATCCGGCAGCAGCATCAGATCTTAGCATAGATGTTCAGAGTGCATCAAATAGTGACGGCGGTAATGTACAGATTTATTCGACAAATGGTACGGGTGCACAAGAATGGAAAATTATTCCTAACGGAGAATGGTATTATCTGAAAAATGTAAATTCAGGCAAAGTCCTGGATGTTCAAAATGGTTCGGGAGCATCCGGAGTAAATTTGCAGCAATGGTCAACAAATGGTGGCGCGGGTCAGTTGTTTCGTTTCTATGAGAATGGGAATGGCAGATACTATATTATGGCAAAGACGGGAAGAGTAATTGACTGTGCAGGCGGTAGTCTGAAAAGCGGAACCAATCTTCAGATCTACGCATTCAACGGAACAGCGGCACAGCAGTGGATGATTGAAAAGGTTGTATTATCTGTATCTCAGATTGCTAATATTGCAGATGGATATTATTTGTTCAAGTCCGGAGATTTGTGTATGGAAGTTACAGATGCTTCTAAGGATAATCAGGCAAATGTTGGACTTGGAACTGCAAATGAGGGAGAACACCAGATTTTTAAGATTACAAATAAAGGAAATAACTGGTATGAAGTTGAGAATCTTAATAGTGGAAAGGTTTTGGATGTAACAAATGGAAGCAACGCAGATAAAACGAATTTGCAGCAGGTTGATGCAAATGGAAGTATGGCACAGCGATTCAGATTTTATTCGGCAGGAACCGGAAACTATTATTTGAAATCACAGCTTGGAACGATGATTACTGCGGATAAAGAAAATGCCAATATTTATCTTGGAAATGCAGTACTTTCAAATGAACAGAAATGGCAGATGAAACGGGTTATCCCAAAAGGAGTAGAAATTAGTGTATCGAATGGTAATTATCGGATTTTCAGTTCATTAGCTAACCGAATGGTCCTGGATATATCGAACGGAAGCAGAAATAATGGGGCAAATGTACAGATATGGTCAGATAATGGTACGATGGCTCAGAGCTTTTATATCAGTAAAGAAAGTGATGGATGGTATAGCATTAAAAATAATAGTTCAGGAAAATATCTGGATGTAGATAATGGAAATGCAGCATCGGGAACGAATTTAAAACAGTGGCAAAAAAATGGAAGTTCTGCACAGAAATTCAAATTTTACGATGCCGGTGATGGTAAAATAATGATCAGGTCAAAACTTGGGACTTACATTGATGTGTCAGGAGGAAATTGCTACAATGGTGCAAATGTATGGCTTTATCAGGAAAATGGATCTAATGCTCAGGTCTGGAGCTTGAAAAAGGCATATACAAAACAAACATTAGACAGTACGCTTGGAGTTAGTGGAAGGACAATTCAGGAAGAACTGGCGGCACATGTAAATGACAGATACTATTTAGGGACACATTATTGTGGAGAATACACGATTCCCGACCGATGTATGCATCCAAATGGATCGCCAGGATATAACAATTATACAGGACTTAACTGCACAGGATTTATTGCATTTGTTGTAGGAAAATGTGGTGGAGATCTTGGAATGATTGCAAGAATGGGACGAAATGGTGGATATACAAATGGTTCTAACTGGTATAAATATCTGAAATCTGTTAATGTAGAGTGTTATGCGTACAATTCTATTGCTGAATTACTCCGAAATGGACGTGCGGAAAAAGGTGATATTATGTATAAAGAACCAAAAAACTGGAACTGGGGAGAAGACTGTCACCTTGCATTTTTCTGGGGAGATACAGCATGGGATAATAAATTCTGGCATTCGCTGGAAGATGGAAATCAAATTTCACCACTTCAGGTCGAAAATTATGCAAATACATATTATTTAATTAAGACAAGAAAATAGACAAAAATTGTGAACTATCGTATAATAGATAAGATTAAGAAAGGAGGTGTGAGATGAGAAAAGTATTGGTATTTGTAATGGCATTGAGTCTAAGTGTTATGCTCTTGGGATGCAGTGGTACAGATACTTCAAAAGAAGCAAAAGATACGACGCAGGATACCAGTCAGGAGGACAAGCAAGATACCAGTCAGGAAAAGGCAGAACCAACGCAGGACAAAACAGAACAAAAAGATGAGCAAGTGGAAGAAAATGACAGCAAAGAAGAAGACAGCGGAGACCATGAAGCTCAGGATCAGATTCTGAAATTATATTATATATCCGACAGTGAAGAAATCGAATGCGCAGAGATCAGAACGAATCTGCTTCAGACAACCGATATCTGGAACGGCTTAATAGGGGAAGACGTTCTTAACAGTGAATGCAAGATGAACAGCTGCAATGTTGATCAGGAACAGAAAACAATCGATCTTGATGTGGATTCCGGAACTGGTTCTTACATCAGAGGTATGGGGACGACAGGAGAAGAACAAATACTTATATGTATTAAAAAGTCTTTTCTGGAAACATACGGATGTGAACGACTGAAGATTACGGAAAACGGACAGCCTTTAGAGACTGGACATACCGTACTCAAAGGATACATGACAGCAGATGAGTAAGAGAAGAGGAGTATATAATGAAGAACTGGTTGAAAAAATGCAGTGTGGCATTGCTGGTCTTTTCAATGATTGGTACAACAATGCCGGTATATGCGGCGGATGCGCCAGCTGCAAAAACACAGACGACAACAGAGGACCAGACAGAAGAGCAGAAGTCTGAAGTACAGGCAGAAGAACCACAGCAGCAGGAACAAACTTCAGAAGAACAACAATCAGTTGATGAAAATGTTGAAGGGGAACAGGATGTTCAGGAGCAGGAAACGACAGAACAGGAAACGACAGAACAGGAAGCCCAACCAGAAGAAAGCAGCATGAATTATGCTTATGTGGAAAGTCCATATCTGCAGACACCGGAGACACAGCGAATTGTTGTATCCTGGGGAACAGAAGACGAGTACATAGAGCAGATGGTACTTCATGTACGAAAAGATGATGATACCTGGGAAGACTGGTGTATCAGTAGATCGGAAGGAAATCTGTATCTGTTTGAAAAGTATTACGAAGATGAGTATCAGAGTGGAACCTATGAAGTTGTTTCTATCAGTGTAACAGAAAATGGAGAAACTACAGATTATGCGCTTGCAGACCTTAAGATGGAAGCGAAGTTCGGAGTTAATCAGGAATATGATGGAATCGATGAACTTCAGCCGGTTGATGAAGAACAGGAAGAAGCGGCAGCGGAAGATGCAGTTGGTATTTCGGTTTCTACATTGAATGAAGATGGAACAATCGAAGAACAGAACAGTATCGAGGATGCACTTGATGCGGCACGGACGGATGTTCTCGCATCAACCCCGGCGATGATGTCGCTTGATGATGATTCTGGAATCAGTACACAGGCTGCAAGATCTGGAAAAATTGTTGTGGCACTGGATCCAGGACATGATGACAGGGATGCCGGGGCAAGCTATTATGGACTGCACGAAGAAGCACTTACCTTAAAGATTGCGAATTATTGTAAGGAAGAGCTTGAAAAATATGCCGGAGTAGAGGTATATATGACGAGAACATCTTCGAAGTGCCCTTATCCGAATGCATCACCGGCAGGTGGCTGTATTACAGCAAGAGCAAATGCAGCAGCAAAAGCCGGGGCGAAGATATTTGTCAGTTTTCATCTGAATGCAGCATCATCAGCAGCAAAAGGTGCAGAGATTATTATTCCGAACTATAACTGGAAATCAGATGTAGGTGCACAGGGAAGAGAGCTTGCAACTAAGATTTTGAATGAACTTTCATCAATCGGATTGTATAACCGTGGATTGTACTATAAAACAGGAACAGATCCGGAGTATAAGTATCCGGATGGTTCACTGGAAGACTGGTTTACTGTTCAGGTCGCAAATAAATACAACGGAATCCCAGGAATTATTGTAGAGCATGCCTTCCTTACGAACAGTGGAGATGTCAATAACTTCTTAAATAATGAAGATGGTCTGAAAAAGCTTGGAGTTGCAGATGCAACAGGAATTGCAAAATATCTGGGACTTACCAAGACTGGTGAAAGAGTAAATGTTGAGGAAGGTACTTACGTATTTAGCAGCGCGTTGAATGCGAATAAGGTTCTGTCTGTTCAGAATGATGGATTTGGAGATCAGACAGCCGCAGTGCTGAATGATAAAAAAGATACATCAGGACAGAGATTTGAGGTCAGAAGTGCCGGAAATGGGTATTATACGATTACGGCAGAACATTCAGGAAAAGTACTGGATGTGGCTGGAGGGTCGACGGCATCGGGAGCAACGGTACAGCAATATACATCTAATGGAACGAATGCACAGCTATGGTATTTTACGGATTCTGGGAATGGGTATTATACGATTCATTCAGTATTAGGTACATGTTTGGATGTGTGGTCGGCTAATACAGCAAACGGAACGATGATAGACTGCTATGCGTATAATGGGACAAATGCACAGAAGTGGAAACTTACAAAAGCAGAGTCAAAACCATTAGAAAATGGTACATATTCGATTACTAACGTTGCGACAAATAAAGTGTTAAGTGTAAATGGAAGTTCTACAGCAGATTGTGCAAATGTATATGTAACAGGAAATCAAAACTTATCATCACAAAGATTTGAACTGACTTATGTTAGTAATGGATACTATAAAATTCTTGCAGAACATTCAGAAAAGTCATTGGATATTCCGGCAGGGAATAGTGCGTCAGGAGTGAATTTGCAACAATATAGTTGGAATGGAAGCAATGCACAGTTGTGGAAATTTGTGAAATTATCTGATGGCAGTTATAATTTACGATCAAAGTTGGGAACGGTAATTGAAATGCAGACTTCTTCAACAAATGCAAATATGCAGTTGGCAAATCAATCTAATGTACAGAAGTGGAAAGTTGCTAAAGCTGAATATAAACCATTTGATAATGGAGAATATACTGTTCGAAGTGCGGAAAATACTGGGTTGACTGTTACAGAAAATAATGGAAATATCCAGCTTGGCTCATATGCGGGAAATTCAAAACAAAAATTTAAACTTACGTATGTTAGTGATGGATATTATAAAATTATTGAAAGTGCAACAGGAAAAGCATTAGATATATGCAATGGAAGCAGCAGTAATGGTGCAAATTTGCAGACGTATTCATGGAATGGGACGAATGCACAGCTATGGAAATTCATAAACATGGGGAATGGCAGTTATTATATTCGTTCTAAGCTAGGAACTGTAATTGATGTTACAAATGGATCTATTCAAACCGGAACAAATATTCAGATGTATACATTGAATTATAGCAATGCACAGAAGTGGACATTGAAATCAACTGCGGTGAAGGCTGAAAGCATTGCAGAAGGAACATATACCATTCAGGCAGCAGTAAATATGAATTATGTATTGGACATTGCTGGAGGATCGACAGCGGATGGCGGAAATGTTCAGATCTATTCTAAGAACAATACTTTAGCACAGAATTTTGTAGTTACATCAGTTGGTAATGGCTATTACAAGATTGTGTGTGAAGGAACAGGAAAAGTATTGGATGTATCAGGTGGTTCATCTACCAATGGAACGAATGTACAACAGTATAAATGGAATGGATCAGCGGCACAATGCTGGAAATTTATAGATGCGGGGAATGGCAGTTATTATATTCAATCTAAGTTAGGTACAGTATTGGATATAGTAAGCGGTGCAATTTATGCTGGTAATAATGTTCAGACGTATATGTTGAATGAAACAAATGCCCAGAAATGGAAGCTTAGTAAATTAAACTATGCTGATATTGAAGAAGGAACATATACGATTCAGACTGCACTTTCTACAAATAAAGTGTTGGATATTTCAGGTGGATCCGTTGATAATAGTGCAAATGTTCAGATCTATGATAAAAATGGCACAACAGCACAGAATTTTGTTGTCAAGAAGTTGGCGGATCATGAATATCAGATTACCTGTGAAAACTCTGGAAAAGCATTAGATGTAGCAGGTGGTTCATCGAGTGCAGGAACAAATGTATGGCAATATAGTAAAAATAATTCAAATGCTCAGAGCTGGAGATTTATTGATGCTGGAAATGGATATTATTATATTGTATCTAAATTAGGAACTGTTTTGGATGTAAGTGGTGCCAGTACTGCAAACGGAGCAAATGTGCAGACTTATACATTGAATAAATCGAATGCACAAAAATGGAAAATAATAAGTAATTCAAAAAATAGTGATTTATATTCCATTATGGGTACGACGTCTACAACAGCAATGCAGATGGCAAATTACTTTACTGCGAAAGGTGGAAAATATCCATATTCTGGAAATAGCGTTGCACCAACTATAAAAGATTTCTGTCAGATTTATATTGATGAATGTAAGGCAGAAGGTGTGAAAGCTGAAGTCGCATTTGCTCAGGCAATGATGGAAACTGGATTTTTACGATTCGGTGGAGATGTAAAAAAAGAGCAGTATAATTTTGCTGGTCTTGGAGCGACTGGAAATGGAGCATCAGGAAATAGATTTGAGTCTATCCGAATCGGAATTCGTGCACAGGTTCAACATTTGAAAGCATATGCATCAAAAGAGAGCTTAAAGCAAAAATGCGTAGATGGAAGATATCAATATGTAACAAAAGGAGTTGCGCCATACGTAGAGTGGCTTGGACAGAAGGAAAATCCATCTGGAAAAGGATGGGCAACGGCTGTGAATTATGGTTATAACATTGTGAATCTATATCTTAAACCATTGTTGAATACAAGTAAATAATAAGTTATAATAGGATTTTGTATGAGTAAAAAAACGTGCAAAGTCCTATTTTTGTGTGGAGAATAGGGGATAAACATTGTATCTTGGAACAAAATTTGATATGCTATAGGTTAGATTTAAAATAATATATATGTAATTCTGGAAGAATTAGCTAATGTGATGACAATAAAATGTAAGAGTAGATGGTATAAATTTATTTAGTAATATAGAGTGTGTAAAGGAGAAGAAAAGTGAAAAGAAAATATACAAAGTTAATTTTGGTGGATATAATTATTATAATAATGAGTGTATTGTTAAGTATGATGGGCAATGAAGGGAAAAAAAAGTTAGATATATCAATGTCAGAATGGAAATCTGATTATGTTGAAATTAAAAATAATCAATGGAAGATATCATCAAATTTAGAAAATAATTCAGAAGAAAAAGTTTTTTTGTATGGTCCGTATGTAAGTTTATCGAAAGGAACATACACATTACAAGTTTGGTATCAATGTGATGAAAATCAAAGTATGTTACCGTATGCAAATGGAGGAAATGATTCGTTTATTAAAGCAACGAAAGCTATTTTAGACAAAAATAAGAATTATGAAGAGGTTCAGTTTGATCTGACGCAAGATATTAACAATTTTGAAGTTCAGTTTATGTACAATGGTAAGGGTGATTACTCAATTTCAAATATATCTATAAGTAAGGAAAGTAATTGGAAGAAAGATATTACTTTGTGTATAGGAGTGGTTTTAATAATAATTAATGTGTTAATTATATGTCATAAAGATAAAAAGGTATCAAGAGCTTTCAGAGATATTATGGCAATTGCGGTTATTTCATCGCTTCCATTATTTTTTGAAGGGGTTAATGATACATATGGTCAAGACTTAGCATTTCATTTATTAAGAATTGAAGGAATATATAAAGAACTTATAAGAGGAAATTTCCCAGTTCATATATCATCGATATGGTTAGGAGGATATGGATATCCAACATCTGTTTTTTATGGAGATATATTATTGTATTTTCCAGCATTGCTAAGAATACTAGGAATAGGTCTGGGCTTAGCGTATAAAATATATGTATTTATGATTAACTTTGGAACGGCTTTAATTTCGTGGATTTGTTTTAAGAAAATATTTCACAGAAGTGATATAGCATCTATCTTGGCATTAATTTATTCGACTGCTTCTTATAGATTGGTTGACATATATGTTAGATCAGCAGTAGGGGAATATAGTGTGATGATGTTTATACCTCTGATAATACTAAGTATATATAATATTTATACGGAAAAAAATGTCAAACGATTAAATATAACAAATGCTACACTATTAGCTTGTGGGATTAGTGGCGTGATAACATCACATATATTAACAGCAGAGATAGTGGTTTTTATATTAGGGATATTCTGTATTGTATGTATAAAAAAGACATTAACAAAAGGGGTACTAAAAACGTTTATATTTGCTATAGTGGAAACATTATTACTTTGTTGTTACTTTATAGTTCCTTTTTTAGATTATTACATAAATGTTCCAGTTATGGTGACAGATAAAGCTGAAGCTGTAAAAATGATACAAGATAACGGGGGTAATATTGGGGATTATTTTTCTTTTTTTAAAAATCCATTTGGTTATGCGAAAACAATGCTGTTAACCCCTGGGATAGTATTAATAGGGACGTTGATAGTTGGAATATGGTTATGGAAAAAAGGACGGGCAAATCGCAAAATGAAAATGGCTATTCTATTTTCTGTATTAACGCTATATATTGCTTCTAATATATTTCCTTGGGATACATTAGCATATAAATATCGGATTTTTAATTTTTTAGCACAAGTTCAATTCCCGTGGCGTTATTTAGCGATTACAATAGCGATATTAACAGTATTATTAGGATTTGAATTAAGAGCAGTAGAACAGAGAAACAAATGTTATAAATATAAAAAAATAATTTGTTTGTTAAGTGTTTGGTCTGTGTGTGTTTTTACTGGTTTTTATTCGGATAATGCGTTAAGAAATAATTATTATGACACGAGTAATTTGGATTCTTATGGCGTGATGGGAGCAGAGTATGTGAGGACAGGTCAGAAAATAGAACAATTTGATGGAAAAATAGAAAGTAAGAATTTGATTAAAGTCAATTTGGAAAAAAGAAATGGATATAATATAGATTTGTTTTGCGAAAATTCAGAAAAAGTGGGAGAAGTTATTTTTCCGATTACGAATTATAAAGGATATTGTGTGACGGATTCTTTGGGAAACGAATATGAAATAAAAGATAGTGAGAATAAACTTGTAAATGTAGAAATACCACCGCATTTTAAAGGAAAACTATACTTAAGATTTAAAGAACCGAAAATCTGGACTTTATCGTATATAATTACAGGAGTGACTCTTGTAATATTATTAAGTTACTATAGTCTAAGAAGTAAAAAATACGTTGACAGAACATTATGGAGGAAAGCGGAGAATGAAAAAAATATCATTGATTGTACCTTGCTATAATGAAGAGGCGGCATTACCTTTTTTTTATAGAGCAATAAATGAAGTTAGTCAAATAATGAAACAATATGAATTTGAATTTATTTTTGTAGATGATGGATCAAAAGATTTGACTTTAAATATTTTGAAAGAATATGCGGATAGAGATAAAAGAGTAGTATATTTTTCGTTTTCGAGAAATTTTGGAAAGGAAGCAGCTATGTATGCAGGATTTAAGAATGCAACTGGGGATTATGTTGCTGTAATGGATGCGGACATGCAAGATCCACCGGAATTACTTCCTAAAATGGTTGATATATTGGAAAAAGAAGAGTATGATAGTGTGGCGACAAGAAGAGAAAATAGACAAGGTGAACCTATATTACGCTCTTTTTTTGCACGAAAGTTTTATAAAATTATAAATAAAATTTCAGACGCAGATATAGTAGATGGGGCAAGAGATTATCGATTGATGAAGAAATCAATGGTAGAAGCGATAATTTCTATGAGCGAACAAAATCGGTTTTCTAAAGGCATTTATGGTTGGGTTGGGTTTAAAACAAAATGGCTTCCTTTTGAAAACGTAGAGAGAGTGGCAGGCAAGACAAAATGGAGTTTTTGGAAATTATTCAAATATAGTATTGATGGAATTGTAAATTTCTCACAAGTTCCATTGGATATGGTATCTTGGGGAGGAGTTTTATGTACTTTCGTAGCATTTGTTATGATTATTTTTATATGTTTACGAAAGCTGATTTTTGACGATCCAGTTGTAGGATGGGCATCTACTGTGTGCATTGTTATATTTATTGGAGGAATACAGCTCTTATGTTTAGGGGTAATAGGGCAATATTTAGCTAAAATATATATGGAAGTAAAAAAAAGACCACATTATATTGTCAGAGAAACTAATAGAAAAAACGAAAGTAAAAAAAATAGTTGATATTCGGAGGACTATTATGAAAAAAGGATGGGGACTTCAAAATTCCAGAAGCAGAATGATTGCTTTGTTTATCGTGGACATGCTTACTGTGGTTTTGGATTCTTACTTAGCGATTATATTGCGCTTTAAATTGGATAATATCTGGGTACCAGAGGAGTATATGAGCAGTGTAGAACACTACATGATTATAAATGTGATTACGACGGTAATTATCTTTTTGCTGTTAAATCTGTATAACCGAGTGTGGTCCTATGCCAGCTTATATGAGATGCTATTGATTGTGGGTGCGGCAATGTTATCGACGGCATTTCAGGCGTTTGGATTTAGTTTGTTGTATTTACCGATCCCAAGAAGTTATTATTTCTTCTACTTTATTTTGCTTAGTATTACTACACTAATTACTCGTTTTTCGTATCGAATTTTACACACGATGCAGAATGGAATCAAAAAATCAGCAAAGCATTCCCGGAATACGATCGTAATCGGAGCTGGTGAAGCGGGAAATATGATCATTAAAGAGCTAAAAAGCAGTAAGTACCTGAATCAGAAAGTTGTATGTGTGATTGATGATAACCCGTCTAAAAAGGGAAAATATATTCACGGAATTCGGATTGTCGGCGGAAGGGATATGATTCAGGAAGCGGCAAAAAAATATGATGCAGAAGAGATTATTCTTGCGATTCCATCAGCGGGGAATAAGGCTACTCGTGATATCTTAAGAATTTGTAATCTTACAGATTGTAAACTTAAAATTTTACCTGGTATGTATCAGCTCATCAATGATGAAGTTGGCGTGTCAAATTTGCGAGAAGTATCGATTGAGGATTTACTTGGAAGAGATACCATCAATATTGATATGGAAAGTGTTGGACAGTATGTAAGCAACAAGAGAGTATTGGTTACTGGTGGTGGTGGATCAATAGGTAGTGAACTTTGCCGTCAGATTGCAGCACATAATCCGAAACTTTTAATTATATTTGATATCTATGAAAATAATGCATATGATATTCAGCAAGAGTTGGTTAGAAAGTATCCAAACTTGAAATTAGAAGTGTTGATTGGATCTGTTCGTAATACGAGTCGAATTGAAAGTGTGATGGAATATTATCGCCCGGATGTTGTGTTCCATGCAGCTGCACACAAGCATGTACCGCTTATGGAAGACAGTCCGAATGAGGCAATTAAAAATAATGTATTCGGAACTTACAAAACTGCAAGAGCAGCGGACAAGTTTGGCGTGAAGAAATTTGTACTTATTTCTACTGATAAAGCGGTAAACCCTACGAATATCATGGGTGCTTCAAAGCGTATGTGTGAAATGATTGTGCAGACGTTTAGCAAGTATTCCAGAACAGAATATGTCATTGTGCGTTTTGGAAATGTGCTTGGAAGTAATGGTAGTGTAATACCACTCTTTAAGAAGCAGATGGAAGCAGGTGGACCTGTTACAGTTACACATCCGGATATTATTCGTTATTTTATGACGATTCCAGAAGCAGTGTCACTGGTATTGCAGGCTGGAGCCTATGCTCATGGTGGAGAAATCTTTGTACTGGATATGGGAGAACCGGTAAAGATTGCTGATCTCGCAAAGAATTTGATTCGGCTTTCCGGATATACGCTTGGTGTGAATATGGAAATTAAATATACGGGCTTAAGACCAGGTGAAAAGCTATATGAAGAGTTACTGACGAAAGAAGAAGGGCTTCAGAAGACGGCGAATGATTTGATATTTATCGGGAAACCGTTGGAATTTGATGAAGTACATTTTTTGAGTCAGTTAAGAGAACTTGAAAAAGCAGCAATGGAAGAAAGTCCTGATATTAAAGAGAAGGTTGCCGGAATTATTTCAACGTATCATATCAGACCGGAAGATAAGAAAAGAGATAGTGAGGCATTTCGAGAGTTAGTAAGTTTAGGGCGAATTAGTCATGAAGGACCGAGTGTAGAAACAGAAAAAAATATATAGAAAACAAATTGGAGGAAAAGCAATGGATAAAGTAGCAGTATTAATTCCGTGTTACAATGAAAGCAAGACAATCAAAAAGGTAGTCGAGGATTTTAAGGAAGTTTTACCAGAAGCTGTAATTTATGTATATGATAATAATTCATCTGACAACACAGCTGAAATTGCTGAAAAAGCAGGGGCAATTGTGCGACATGAATATCAGCAGGGAAAGGGAAATGTAATTAGAAGGATGTTCCGTGAAATTGACGCAGAATGTTATGTTATGACAGACGGAGATGATACGTATCCGGCAGAATTTGCAAGAGAAATGGTGGATAAAGTTTTAGATAGACATGTAGATATGGTGGTTGGAGATAGACTTTCATCAACATATTTTACAGAAAATAAGAGACCATTTCATAATTTCGGAAATACGTTAGTAAGAAAGACAATAAATAGATTGTTTAAAAATGATATCAAAGATATTATGACGGGATATCGAGCTTTTAGTTACCAATTTGTAAAAACATTTCCTGTACTGTCAAAAGGATTTGAAATTGAAACTGAGATGAGCATTCATGCAGTAGAGAAAAATATGTTTGTCGAGAATGTTATAATTGAATATAGGGATCGTCCGGAGGGAAGTGAGTCAAAACTTAATACTTATTCAGATGGGGCAAAAGTATTGATGACTATTGCGAGATTGTACAGAAACTACAAACCGTTTGGCTTTTTTACAATTATAGCAGCTTTCTTGGCAATTTTAAGTACATGTTTTATGGTTCCGATTATTGTGAAGTTTGCTAAAACGGGATTAGTACCTAATTTTCCGACATTGATTGTATGTTGTTTTGTATACTTAGCAGCTATTATGGCATTCTTTGTTGGCGTATTGTTATCAACTATTACTCAAAAGAATAGACAAGATTTTGAGATGGAATTACAGCGTTCTTCAGATAGATATAAGATGTTGAAGAAAGAGAAATAGATTAATTAGTTAAAGGAAAGAGAAGATGAGAAAAGCGTCTGTTGAATTGGCAAGGTTGATTGCCTGCTTGCTTGTTATTGGTGTGCATGTTTCATTGAGTACAGTTGTAAATGATACATACGATGCCAGTCGATTATTAAGTGCATGTTTGGTTGCAGATGGAGTAGCCATTTTTTGGTTGATATCCGGATTTTTTATGTTTAATACCAAGAGCTATTTAAAATTACTGAAACGTACTTTTAAGAACATAGTTATTCCGATGATAATTTTTTTGATATTTTGCTTTTTTCTATCGGGATATTTAGTTGATCGGACTAGTTTAGCGGTAAGTATTACTCATACAGGGGAGGATTATCTGAATTTACTAAAAGGTTTTTTCTCATGGAATGTAGTAGTGTCATGTTCTGGTCATTTGTGGTATTTGATGGTATATTTTGTAGTCATTTTAATGTTTCCGATTTTAAAAGCGTATGTGGATAGTATTAAACAAGATGTGAAAAAACAAAAGCTTTTTTTAATTATTTCGGCTATGTTGTTAATTTTTAATGATATATCAGCAAATACTATGGCAGAATTTTCACATCATTCATTTAATGGAGCGATTCCAGCAGCTATTTTTTTTGTATGGGGAAGTATTATTTATCAGCACAGAGAGGCTATAAAAACTAAAATTAGTTTTGTGAAGTGTGTAATACTTTTTGTGGGATTGAATATAGTAAGACTGCTGATTATCTTGAACAGACAAGGTCATGATTATTCATATACGAATATTTTATATTGGTATAGTTTTTGGGGGCTTATCTGTGCGTTATGCATAATTTTTGCATGTATGTTTTTAATTAATGATAATAAGGAATCGAAAATTAATAGAGTAATTTGTTGGCTTTCTTCTTATACTTTTGGAATATATATCGTTCATATGCTAGTTGTTATTATGTTAGACCGGTATTCAATTTCTAAATATATATTAGAGTATGTAACAGGGAAAATTGGAGGAGCGATTGGAGAATATTTTTATACGATAGTAATGATATTATTAGTATTTGCAATTTCATTATGTATTATTATCGTGGTGAAGATAATAAAAGAGTTAGCATTGAAAATTGTAAATAAGAGATAGTGGGAGAAGAATAGTAATGAAGCAATTTGTAAGGAAAATACTATTTGCATTTTTAATTATAATAGGATTAGAAACATTTGTTTTTAATTATAGATGTTGGGAGTCATTATTAAATCAAGAAAAGGTTGTAGAAAATTTTGAGTGTGGAAAAGGAATAAAAAAAAGCGGAGAGTATTATGAGATTGTAGATGAGAAGGAAGCTTTCCTGGAAATAAAAGCATTGAATATAAATTTGAAAAATATATTGGCAGATATTGATGTGGCAGATAATGCATCAGTATGTGATGAAAGATTTTTCCCGATACGTATATTTATGACTGATGAAGCTAATTCAGAATATAAAGAATTACCATCAATGAATATAGTGAGGAGAATAAAGGAAAGTAAATATGTTCGTTTACATTTAAGCGGGAAAACAAATAAAATTAAAATAAAAATTGATTTGCCTGAAGGAGCAAAAATTAGTGTAAATAAAATTGCATTTAATGTGAAAAGGCCTTTCATCGTTCATCCACTGCGTATAGTGATTGAAATGATTATTTTTATTTTATTTGAAATATTTAGACCAAATTCTAAAGTATATAATATTTCGTTCAATATAAAAAAAAGAAAGCAGCGAATTTTTATAGCTTTAGCATTGGGATTAAACTTGCTTGTCTTAGCGGGAATCAGTATTTCGACATTTCCGACAAGAAATCTTGGAAATGGAGGATGGCTTCCGGATACAGAATATGAAGAACTAACGGATGCTCTGATTGATGGTCATTTTTATTTGAATATAGAACCAACTAAAGCATTAGAAAACATTGATAATCCATATGATCCGCAATTGAGAAGTAAAGCTTTAGCGGAAACGGGAGAAACATATTATGTTGATCATGCCTATTATAAAGGAAAATATTATTGCTATTTTGGAATTGTTCCTGCATTGATATTTTTTGTTCCATTTAAGTTGCTATTTGGAGTTCATTTACCAACATGGATAGCAGTTACTTTTTGTGGTCTGATGTATTGTATAGTTAGTTATATATTTATATATTTGATAATAAAAAAATATTATAAAAATATATCTTTTGGCACATACATTGTGACGGATACGATTTTTATTGCTATGAGCGCTATAGTTTATTTAGTTTTTTATGGGACGATATATTCACTGCCGATCATGATGTCTTTGATGTTGGGAATTATAGGACTTAGTTTTTGGATTGCAGCAAGCGATAGTAAAAAACTTAATAAAATATATCTCATATTAGGTTCATTGGCAATAGCTCTTATTATAGGTTGTAGACCGCAATTAGCCATAATATTGCTGTTTGCGTTTCCTATTTTTTGGAATGATATTAAAGAAAAGAGGTTTTTCTCTGTTAAAGGAATGGCAAATACTTTAAGCGTAATAGTACCGTTTCTAATTATTGGTGTTGGCATTATGTATTATAATTATGCTCGTTTTGGCAGTGTTATGGATTTTGGGGCAAATTATAATTTGACCAGTAATGATATGACTCATAGAGGAATTGTTTTAGCAAGAAATTGGGTTGGGATTTTTGAGTATATTTTTCAGCCGCTAAATATATCTTCTAAATTTCCTTTCATGCAGTTAATTGGAAATAATGTACAATTTGATTATCAGGGATATTTAAGTCAGGAGCCATTATTTGGAGGTTTTTTATGGTTTAATCCAATACTTGTAATATGTTGGGCATATTTTAAAAATCGCAAGGAAATGAAGAAGAAAAAATGCTACGCATTAGGTGTAGGGGCGTTTGTTAGTGCTGTTATAATTATTTTATTAACAATTCAAATGTCTGGAATGACACAGAGATATATGTCCGATTTTGGATGGCTATTTGCGATGTCCACGGTGATTGCATTTTTATATTTAGAAGAAAAATATAGAAATACTCAAAAATATTATATTGTAATGAAAGTGCTGATTAGTCTGAGTGCTATTACATTAGTAGTTAATTATTTCAATATATTTATAGCTGATAGATATCAGAATTTATTTTATACGAATCCTAATTTGTGGTTTTGGGTTAAATATGTTCTGTTTTCTATATAAAAGAGCATGAAATTTGACAAAAAAACAAGCATTTGATATAATCTTTCCATCTAAAGAAAAGTGTAGTATAATAATTAAGTAATCAAAATAAAAGTTGGTGATTCAGATAGAACTAAATATCTGTAAAACCAACTTTTTTTGAGAAAAATATTATTTATATAAGTTAGGAGAACAATGGACGAGAAGATATTAACAGTAACGATACCAAGTTACAATGTAGAAGCATATTTGGAAGACTGTCTGGAATCTTTTGTGAATTCCGAGGTTATGGATGATATTGAAGTATTGATCGTGAACGATGGTTCAAGTGATAATACTGCCAAGATTGCACAACGATATGTAGACAAGTACGAAAATACATTCCGGTTGATAAATAAAGAGAATGGGGGACATGGCTCTACGATTAACACGGGTGTCCGTGAAGCAAAAGGAAAATATTTCAAAGTAGTTGATGGAGATGACTGGGTAGATACAAGAAGTTTTATTCATCTTGTGAAAGTGTTAAAAGAGAGCGATGCAGATATTGTGGCGTCTAATTATACCTGGATCAATCATACAACCAGAATGCCAGAGAAGAGGCAGGAACATCCGTTTGAAAAAATAGAGTATAATAAGCTGTATCAGTTTGAAGAGATCGTCGGTAAAACGATTATTGATATGCATGCGACAACTGTGAAGACGGAATTGTTCAGAAAGGCTGATGAACAGATTGACGAACACACTTTTTACGTGGATGTGGAATTTATTGCATTTCCGATTCCGTATGTGCGGACAGTGTATTTCATAGAAGAGCCGGTATATCAGTATCGCCTGGGACTTCCGGGACAGAGTATGTCTATTCAGAAGATGCAGAAGAATCTGAAGAATCATTTACGTGTGCTTATGCGGCTGAACAGCTATTGCAAGAAAGTAGAAAAGATTGCTCCGGTAGCGAATCTGGAGTATATCCGTGAGCTGACAGCAACAATTCTTACCAGTCAGATGAAGATTTATATAAGTTTTCCTCTTAAGAATGGTATGAGAAAAGAAGCAATGAAATTGGATGCATATTTTTATCATAAGAACCGGAAAGTCTATGACAGAGTAAAGAATCCGGCTGTTCTGGTTTTGAGGAAAACTCGATATGCTGCATTCCCGTTAGCGGTTCTTGCTTTTAAGGGACGAAGAAATTCATATTAAGATGGAGAAGAAAAATGAGTGTGACAAGAGATAGGATAAATACATTTTTTAGGTATAAGGATTTATTAAGAGAACTGGTAGTCAGAGATGTGAAATTAAAATACAGAAGAAGTTTCCTGGGATATGTATGGAGCATTTTGAATCCATTGCTGATTATGTTAGTAATGACGCTTGTATTTTCACAGATGTTTCAGCGTGGAATAGAAAACTTTCCAGTTTATCTGCTTACTGGACAGGCACTGTTTGATTTTATGAATAATGCAACCCATATGTCCATGTATTCAGTATTGGATAATGGAGCACTGATTAAGAAAATTTATGTACCAAAATATATTTTTACATTGTCGAAAGTAACAAGCTCATTGATTGATCTTATTTTTTCAATGGGTGCATTGATTTTGGTGATGCTGATTACAAGAACACCATTTTCACCATATTTTTTATTATTTCCGCTGGTAGTTATACCGCTTTATATTTTTGTGTGTGGAATGGGATTCTTCTTGTCAGCAGCAAATGTTTTCTTTAGAGACATTCAGTATATTTATAATGCAATTACTGTAGCATGGATGTATGTGACACCAATGTTTTATCCAATTGATCTTCTTCCGGACGGGCTGAGAAAACTGGTAGAATACTGCAATCCGATGTATTATTATATCCAGTTTTTCAGAGATCTTATTTTATACAGACATTTTACAACACCTAGAATTTTTATTGGCTGCTGGGTGATGGCATTTATTATGCTGGCAATTGGACTTGGTGTGTTTAAGAAAACACAGGATAACTTCATTTTGTATATCTAGGAGAAAAGATAATGAGCGAAGAATATATTGTTGATGTTGACCATCTTACGATTCGGTTCAACATGGCATCTGAAAAGGTGGATAATTTAAAAGAATATGTGATTAAGTTGATTAAGCATGAATTGATGTTTCAGGAGTTTCTGGCGTTAAAAGATGTAAATCTGAAAGTAAAGAAGGGAGAAGCGTGGGGACTTATTGGAACAAATGGTTCTGGAAAATCCACTCTTTTAAAAGCATGTTGTGGGATTTTAAAACCGTATAAGGGAACTGTTACAACGAAAGGTACAATTGCTCCATTGATTGAGCTGGGTGCTGGATTTGATATGAATATGACAGCAAGAGAAAATGTGTTTTTAAATGGGACAGTACTGGGACATTCCAGAAAATTCATGGAAGAGCATTTTGATGAGATTATTGAGTTTGCGGAACTTTGGGATTTCCTGGATGTACCGATTAAGAATTTTTCATCAGGTATGCAGGCTCGACTTGGATTTGCGATTGCTACGATGGTAAGGCCTGATATTCTGGTTGTTGATGAAATCTTGTCTGTAGGAGATTATCAGTTTCAGGAAAAATGTTATAAGCGAATGGAAGATATGCTCAGTGGAGGAACAACACTTTTATATGTATCGCATGATGTCAAATCTGTAAGAAAGCTGTGCGATCATGCAATTTGGATTGATAAAGGTGTGGTAAGAAAAAGCGGTCTGGTTGAAGAAGTAACCAATGAGTATATGAATGAATAGTTTGATGGGAGAAATATGATACTACAAAAATTTGCTTTATATCCGTATTCAGAAGAGACGACTCAGCTTTATATGAAAACAACTGATGATGTTGTGACCGACAAGGAAAAAGTTGAGTTAAAGACTTTGGCAAAAGTAAATCTGGAAACATATTTTAATTTATTTTCATGCCTGAAGTGGAAAAAATATGTTGGAGTTGAGTCTGTTTATCTTAGATTAAAGCTGAATGGAATTGTAAAAGTAAAAATAGATCATCTTCAGGTGAAAGATGGAGATGTAGAAAGACATGGTGTACTGGACGAGGAAATCCAGTCGGATGCTTCGGGATATGTAACTTCAAATGAATTTACGCTTCCTGAGAAAGGAATGCTTGGAGTTATGATTGAGGCAGTGTCAGAGTCAGTGCTTTATGAGGTTGATTTTTCAACAGATCAGACGGGGATGGAAGAGAATGATATTTGTATAGGAATCGGAATCTGTACGTTCAAGAGAGAAAAATATGTAGAGCGTAATATAAATCTCCTGAAAGAGGGAATCTTGAATAATCCGGCTGCAGAAGCGTATGATCATATTAAAATTTGTATTTCGGACAATGCGGGTACGTTAGAACCAGAGAAAATCGAAAATCCAGAAATCCATGTCGTAAAAAATAAAAATTTGGGTGGAGTAGGCGGGTTTACCCGCACCATGCTGGAATATTTAAATGGCGAAGAAAAAATAAGTCACGTTCTGTTAATGGATGATGATGCAATTATATTACCGGAAACAATTGAAAGAAATTATCTTTTCTTAAAACATTTAAAGAAGAAATATTATAATTATGTAATTGGTGGAGCTCTGATGCGACTGGATCATCCAAGTATCCAGTATGAAAGCGGAGCATTATGGAATAATGGAGATATGATTGCGCATAACCATGATTTTGATATGACTTCACTGGCAGAATGCATTACAAATGAAGTTGAGATTGAACACGATTATGTGGGATGGTGGTATTCCTGCATACCAGTTACGTTTATTAACAAAAACAAATTGCCGCTGCCATTATTTATTCATAGAGATGATATTGAATATGGATTACGTGCAAATGGGGAATTTATTTTATTAAATGGAATTTGTGTATGGCATGAAGCGTTTGAAAATAAATGTCCGGGAACAAATGAATATTATGATATTCGAAATCTGGCAATACTGAATGCGATTCATGATGAAAAGTTTACGGCTAAACAATTTAAAAAGGTTTTATTTAAAGAGATTAGCAGCAATATAGGGAAGTATCGCTACAAGTATGTGGACTTAAATCTACTCGGAACACTTGATTTCTTAAAAGGAGCAAAATGGTTCAGCGAGCAGGATGGAATAGAGATTCACAAAAAACTGGCGGCATATAACTATGAGATGAAATCTAAAGAAGATTTTATCGGTTACAAAGGTTTGACGGAAGAAGATCTTAGCCCATATGGAAAAGAGCAAAGAGAGAATGTTCCATTTATGGAAAAGATCTGGAAAATGGCTACGATGAATGGACATTTTTTGCCGGCAAGACATGGAAAGCCAAAAGCAGAAATTCCATATCCGAATATTTATGATTTATATCGATATAAAGAAGTGCTGTATATAGACAGTACAGATCATGTGCTGGATGCAAAAAGAAGTGTTATTACGATGATAGCATCTTACATTAAATTTTTTAAAGTATGTAAACATATTGACCAGAGATATGATAAAGTATGTAAACAGTACCGAAATATGTTTGATACCTTTACTTCAAAGGATTTTTGGAATCATTATCTGGAATTAGATAAAAACATGGATTTATAAGGAGGAGCATATGGGATCACCAAAAGTAACAGTAGTAGTACCAATTTATAACGTAGAAAAATATCTTCGCCAGTGTCTGGACAGTATTGTGAATCAGACATTAAAAGATATTGAAATTATTTGTGTAGATGATGGCTCAACGGATTCATCACCGCAGATTATCCAGGAATATATGGACAAGGATTCACGTGTAAAGGTAATTACAAAGCCAAACAGTGGTTATGGAAATTCCATGAACCGTGGATTTGATATGGCAGAGGGCGAATATATCGGTATTGTTGAGTCGGATGATTATGCGGATCCGGAGATGTTTGAAGAAATGTATAATATAGCTTCAAGCAATCGGTTGGATGTGGTGAAATCAGGATTTTACTATTATTATTCGATTCCGAAAGAAAGAAACGAAAAAGAAGAAATTGTATCTAAAGTACGTGCAAGAAAAACATTCTGTCCGGCTACAGATTTTAATGCACCGATGGAAATGGTAGAATTTTTTAATTTGAAGCCGACGATTTGGTCTGCTATTTATAGAAAAGATTTTATTCGAGAAAATAAAATTCGTTTTAATGAAACACCAGGAGCATCGTTCCAGGATACGAGTTTTAGCTTTAAAGTAATGTGTCTTGCTAAACGTGTTCAGCTGTTACAGGAAGCATATTTGCATTATCGTCAGGATAATGAGAATTCTTCAGTAAATTCTCCGAAGAAAGTTTTTTGTGTATGTGATGAATATGAAGAGATGCATAAGTTCTTGGAAACGAATCCTTTACATCGTGGAGTATTAGAATGTGTATGTAATCGAATAAAATATGATACTTATATGTGGAATTTGGGGAGACTTAGTCCTAAATTTAAGTATATCTTTTTAGAAAGAGCAGCTCAGGAATTTAAAGAATGCTTTGAAAAAGGTACAATGGATTCACGATATTTTGAAGAATATAAGTGGGAAGGTGTAAAAAAAATGGTTGAAGATCCTATAGGTTTTTATAATGAGTATGCACTCAATCAACCGGGATATTCAATGAAAGAATTAAAGGAAATTAAAGAATCCTATTCGTATCGCATAGGAAGACTTATTACATTTCTCCCAAGAAAGATTTTGGGTGGAATTCAAAGTGTTAAAGATGATGGGGTTGTATATACTTTTAAATTAGGTTGTAAGAAGATTATTGGAGGTATATCATGGTTAAAGGACCGAAGATCTCGGTAGTTATACCGGTATATAATGTGGCGGATTATTTGAGTAGATGTTTGGAAAGTTTGAGACGTCAAACTCTTTTGGATATTGAAATCATATGTGTTAATGATGGATCAACAGATAACTCAGATGAAATAATTCGGGAACAGATGAAGATAGATTCGCGCATTCAACTTATTGATAAACAGAATGCTGGGGTTGCGGCAGCAAGAAATACTGGAATTGATGCGGCAACAGGGGATATGATTGTATTTTTAGATCCGGATGATTATTTAACAACTAATGCGTGTGAGAGAATTTATGAAGAGAGAATTAATCATTATGCAGACATTATTGTATATGGATCGAAACCGTTTCCTGAAATACCAGAGCCGGACGCCTGGGTTGCATGGAAATTAAATAGTAGAGATATATATTATCCAGAACCGAATGAAAAATCTTTATTTGGCGAAACTAATAGTGAACCCTTTATTTGGAATCATGCGTATTCTCGAGATTTTTTAAATGATAATCAGTTACGATTTATTGAATCGATTAAATTTGGAGAGGATATTGTATTTTTGTTTCAAACAGTTCCTATGGCAAAACGAGTACAGTATATTTCAGATCAACTGCACTATTATCAATGCTATAGAAGCGGGTCGTTTATGCAACAATATAATGATGAAACGGAAAAACGTTTAGTTCAGCATGTGAAAAATCTTAGAACAATAACAGCATTTTGGAATGAAAAAGGATTTCTAAATAAATGGGGGCGAGCTTATTTTGAATGGTTTATTAATTTTATTGTTCCGGATTTGATTCAGTTTAATCCGAAAAATAAAAAGAAATTAGCATTAGAAACAGTTAAAATTATAGAAAAATTTAATTTGAAAACATTTTATAAGCATTCAAAACTTGAAGTAAAAGAAAAAACAAAGAGATTATATAAAATGGCTAGATAGATAATAGTTCTAAGGGGAAGGAAAGAAATGAGAAGAGTATGGGAATATATTTACTGGCGTCTGCCAGTAGGAAAAAGGCAATTTTTTGATAAGGCAAATGATTTAGTAAAAAAAGCAGATTCATTAAGACAAATTTTAGAATCGGGAATTAAAAATAGTTATAATCATCAAAACGAGCTTTATAATCAGATGAGTGGAAAAATAGATGGATTATCAAATGAAGTGAGACATCTGCATGAGGAAAATGCTCGTTTGGAAAGAATTATTACACATTATCATAAGCAGGATATGCAGATGTTTTGGGAAGAGTATCGAAAAGATGGAGAGTCTACAGCAGATGCTCAAAAAAGATTTTTTCTTGCATTACCTAAAGCGAAGGGAGTAAGCAGAAATTTGCAACTTCTGGAGAAAGATTTACTAAGAGCTTTTGCTAGAATTTGTGAGGAGAATCAGTTATCTTATTGGCTTTATGCAGGTACTTTGTTAGGAGCAGTGAGACATAAGGGATTTATTCCATGGGATGATGATGTAGATACTTGTATGGCAAGAGAGGATATTGAAAAATTAAGAGAAATATTAAAGGATCATCAAGAATATAGACTTACAGTAAGATATGATGCATGTGGATTTTGTAAGCAGATTCGTTTTACTTATAAAGATACGACTATTCCTGTTTTTATTGATATATTTCCGTTTGACTGGATTAGTGAGGCATCATATGAAAAATGGGAAGAAAATCAGAAAATTAGAAAAGAGTTAAAAACAGAAATTACAGATGAAGGAAATCCATTGATTCAGGAATTTCGTAGGGCAGGATGTGTTGATGATGATTCGGCTATTGGAATTCAGATTGCAGAGATTTTTAATAAATATTATAAGAAACTTTATGATAAAAATATTATTTGTGCTAAAGAAGATGCAAAAGGGTGCTTATACAGTTTTGATAGTTGGAGTTATTGTAACGATAATAATTTAATATCAAAAGAGATTTTTTATCCATTACGGAAAATCGAATTTGAAGGCGATGAATATTATGTGCCAAATAAGTATATTTACGTTTTAAAAGAAGTGTACGGTGAAGATTTCTATACATTCCCATGTGGAGAGCCTCATTTTATTCATGCAGATTGGAAAAAAAATGAAAAGCTTCTTGAAGAAGAGGTAAAGAAAAGAGTTAAATAGAGAAAAGCAGACAAAACAATTATGGAAGGATAATTGTAGTTGTCTGCTTTTTTTAAGAAGGTGAAAGATGTACGACTTTAGAATCAGTTTCCCAAATGTTTATAACTTTTGAAATATTTGCAGAAATTTGCATCGGAATATTATTTGGTAACTGATTGGTTTTTATGGCTCTTAAGAATGCAACTAATTCATAACGAATCCCTTCTCCTTCAAGTGGATAAAAGTATCTTCGATTATCATTTTGATTTTCAAACCTAACTTCAAAATATTCAGTTTTCCACCAGGGTGCGGGTACATAAATATAGCCTTTTGTGCCAGAAATAACTAACTCACCTTCTGATTTTACTCCTTTACCCACTTTTAATGAAGCAACAGCATTTTTGTAAGTAAAATTTATTTTTGTAAATAAATCAAAAGTAGGAATTTTGTCTAACATAAGAGAGGTAATATTTATATCTATCCAATGTGTACCTAAGATATGAAAGATAGGTAACATAGCTGTAGGACCCCATGCACAAATACTGTTCCAATAATGAGTTGCTTTTTTTGTTGTATCAATTTTGATGTTTTTAAGACTTGTACAAGTTGATTCAACAGAAAGTACTTGACCGATTTTCCCGGAATTTAAAAGTAAAAGCAAGCGGTTATAAGCTGTAGAATAAGCTGTTTTAATGGCATCCATTAAGATTAAGTTTTTACTGTTTGCCAGCTGATAAAGCTCATTACATTCAGCTTCAGAAAGTGCAATCGGTGATTCACATAAAACGTGTTTACCAGCAAGTAAAGCCTGTTTGACATGATTATAATGTTTAGTAGGGTGTGAAGCAATGTATACAGCATCTATTGAAGAGAGAAGATCTGTATAACTGTTGGTTAATAACAGACTGTTATCAGCTTTTATTTGTGCAGAAGTTGAGGAAGAAGAAACGGCTATTACTTCTGCACCATTCACAAATTTGCTTTCACGAAAATATTTTGCTACAAGGGTAGAATTGCCTATTAATCCAAGCTTTAAATTACTGTCTTTTGCACGAAGCTCGGAACTGGATATACCTTCTGTACGGTCTAAGTAGATGACGTTGCAATATTTTTTCAGATAGTCAAAATGACCAATCCAATCAGAGCCAACAGTAAAAATATCGACATTATAATGCTGGATGTCATCGATTTTTTGCCCTTCATATTCTTCGATAATTATTTTGTCAGCAAGTCCGGTAGATCGGACGTTTTCGATACGTTCCATTAGAGACTGTTGTACATTTATTTTTCCACGTGTTTTATCAAAATCATCTGAGGTTACCCCGACAATCAAATAGTCCCCAAGAGCTTTTGCTCTTTCTAGTAATCTGATATGACCGTAGTGGAGTAGATCATAAGTTCCATATGTTATAACTTTTATCATTTAAAAAGCGACTCCTTTAATTGGTATTGTCTAATTCAAATAAAGCATCTAAAAAACGTTCCATATATTGTTTGGCACCAATGGTAACGCGTAGGCAGGTGCCAAAATTTCCGACATTAGAATAAGATTTTATTAAAATTTGTTTTTGCGATTTCATTTTTTCAACAATGGTTAGCGCATTTGTTTTAGGCTTTATAAAAATGAAATTTCCTGCATCCCCCTTATGCAAATACTTATGGGAATTTAATTCTTTTATCAAATAATCACGTCCAAGAGTGTAGTCTTCAATTAAAGAAGATAAAATACCAGGCGTTTCTAAAAGTTTTTGAGCTACTAACATGGCGAATGCGTTTGTATTATGTGGCGTGCATAATTTCTGTACCATTTTTATCTCATCAGGATGTCCAACCACATATCCAAGTCGACAACCGGCCATTGAAAATAGCTTGGAAAAGGTTCTTGTAACAAGGATATGTTTGGAGGTCAAAGCATATTTGATGAATGTTTTTGGATAAAAATAATGATAGGCTTCATCAACAAGGATAGTGATTTCAAGTTGTTCACATACTTTAATGATTTCTTGAAATTCGGTTTCTGAATATACATTTCCCATCGGGTTATTTGGGTTAAGTAATATAAGTAATTGTGTATCAGGCGTTAAGGTGGAAATAATATTTTGAATATCCATTGAAAGGTCATCATTATATGGAACCTTTACAAAAGATCGGCCATACATTTCAGAATATACTTGAAACATGAAATAGGATGGAACTACTCCAACAATTTTTCCGCTTTCTGAGGTAAAAGCCTGAATAATATAGCGAATTCCCTCAGCGGATCCATTTACAAGGCAAAGGTGTTCTGGTGTAGTATTCAGATGTTTTGCAAGGACTTCCGAAAAGTGATGGGTTTCTGGATACTGTGCAATTAATTGAGGAGTTATTTCAGGCAGAATAGAATCAATGAAATCTTGAGGAAGCCCTCCAGGGTTTTCATTTAAGTCAAGTCGTAAATAATTTTTGCGTTCATTTTGATCAAAAATGCGAACTAAATCTTTTAGATTATTATTTAAGTAATACATAGTGAATCTCCTTTATTGAATATGATAAAATCCTTTAGTTAATTTCCAAAATAATATTTTTTGTCTGTTTCCCCAAACATATTTTTGCCATAGCAATTTTATTGTTGGAGGAGAGGACCATTTTTTACAAAGAGCTGTATAAGGCATAGTTTTTAGATCTTGTATAAATGATGCACGGTTTGGATTTGAATTAATATGATTCTTTAGAGGCCCCTGATATTTTAGAGCCTCTTCATAATTGAGTTCATGTCCAACAAAAAGATCTTTGGTACTTAGAAAAGCCTTTTTACCTTTGATAGAATTACATATAACCAGAGAAGCACCTTTATTGTGATTATATAATTCAGGACAATATAAATGAACACCCCACAAATCTCCGAGTGAAATATCAGCAAAACGTTCTTTGGTTGCATATGGACATTGATAACAGGATGGTCGACTCATTAAATGACTGATCCAAATTGACCAGAACGGGTTAAACCATCTGTCAGTTTTAAGCTTCCTGCTGTTTTTTAAAGAAAGCTGCATAACTTCAAAATCCCATCGCCCAATAGAATGGTTAAAATAAGATTTAAAATCTTTATAACGATAATCAATTGATTTAACAGATGAATGATATTTTGCGGTAATATATTCATTGTAACTCTTCAAATAAAGAGGAGTAGGAACACCTTCGCAAATAACTTCAACTGTTAGCAAATTTGCTTGATCACAATTGAGCAAAAAAGATTTTAAACCGGCGATTTGACAAGGAGTGCCGGAAAATAAAACTTTTTTTCCATCTTGTAAAAACTTTTTTACATAAGTATAGGCATTACCTATATTGCTCTGTATATATTTTGATTTTCTGAATTTATCTAAATATTTTTTGTCAAAAATATGATCATGATATACATTTAAACCATCTGATACAGCTCCGAAAATTACATAATTTTTATCGCACCATGCATCAACGATTGCAGAGAAAGCTCCACCAGAGGTGCTTTCTGATAAAACTTTTTGATTTTTTATATGTCCTCCAAAAGTATAATTCATTCCGGAACATTTTTGAGGAGATAAATTATAAGGACAAACTTTACGGCATAATCCGCAATTCGTGCATAAATCTATATTGATTTTGGGATAGCGAAATTCTTCTGAATCAGGAATCATACAGATAGCTTTGTGTGGGCAAATATTTGCGCAGGCTTCGCAGCCGGAACAGGTAATTTTATCATTTGTATCAAGGTAACACATGCTTAATGATCTCCATTCAATAAATTAAGTTCTTTCGTGAGAAAGTCCAGAGAAGTTTCTCTTGCAGTATTTATACGTGCATGCACAGCATCGTAATCGTGGATTTGTGGAATTACTGAAGATGCTTTTGTGAGAAGGCATTCTTTTAAATCAAATAACTCCAGAACTTCGGCAATTTTATTGTCACCGGATTCTCTGGAAAATACTGCCAGTTGTTTTCGGTATTGTACAGCAAAAATCAAACCATGGAAAGAGTTCGTTATAACGTATTCTGAATATTTTACCAGAGAAAGAAATTCTTCCACACCTGCTTCATAAAACATTTTATGTCCTTTGGCTGAGTTTGTACTGCGTAAGCTGATTTCAACAATTGTCCATCCGTTATCACGGGCTATTTTTTCTGCAAAAGCTTCCATTTCTTTGTTGTATCGTCGTGCATATAATAACAAATATTTCTCAGTTATAATACGAGATGCGGCTATGGTGTCATAATCTCCAGTGTCTAGTAAAAGAGTTGGATCGATTGTTCTAAAAACTTGAATTCCATTAGGATTAATATGTTCTTTTAGATAAGGTATAAATTTATTTTCCCGTAAACCAATTGCTAAAAAGTTTTGAAGCCGGTTATTTAATATCTGGTAGCTATCTGTGTCAAAATGGGCATCACCAAAACTTGCAGCATAAGATACAGAATTTCCTTTCATCACATCGTAGTTAGCAAAATAACCATCATCAAATCCGTTGAATTCATTAATACAGAAAATGGTATCACTGCCACATACAAAATGGTTAATATCATCAAAATGGGCAATAGAATTAAAGTTTTCTGAAGTATATTTTTGAGAAGTTAAACCAAAGTATGTGTGATAAAAATGATCAAATTTCTGATAGTTAATACGAATGGCAGGAAGAGACAACTCACACATTTTTCTGGATTCTGGGTCCTGATCCCACATATTGGAAAAAGGATTTAAAGGATCTTTGTCAGAGAGAGAATCCGGGCAATAGTCAACTAAAACTGGTTGATACAAATCCGGAGAAATACGCTTTATAGATTGGTAAAGTGCCCAGGATTGTAGGGCGGATCCATAATTCGTAAAATTGCAATATATATTATAACTGACTATACCTATTCGAATCATAAAAATACTCCTTGAAATTATATAAAATAAGTTGTTAAATATACTAATCATGTTATCATGGATTTTAGGAGACAACAAGTGATATTGTAAAGAAAACGTTGTTATATGAACAAAAATATAGTATAATAGCACGGTTTGAAGAAGAGAGAATATTTTACGAAAGGATAACAGAAATGAAAAAAGAAAAAGATATATTTGATCGTATCATGGAATTTCCGGTTTTAAGGATTTTTAATCCATTTTATAAAAAAAATAAAGAAATATTATTATACTTATTTTTCGGAGGTTTAACATTTATAGTAAGCATTGCTTCGTATGCATTTTTTAACATTCAACTAGGATGGAATGCTCTGGTAGCAAATATTGGTTCATGGATACTGGCAGTTGCATTTGCTTATATAACTAACAGGATTTGGGTATTTGATTCTAACGCTGAAACTACAGCTGATTTTATCAAAGAGATCACCAGTTTCGTAGGCGGTCGAGTAGCAACGCTGGTAATTGAGGAACTGATTTTATTCATTTTCATCACAAATCTGGGAATGAACAGTATGCTGGTTAAGATAGTGGCACAGGGGATTGTGATCGTGCTTAATTATGTGATCAGCAAGCTGATTGTGTTCAAAAAATAGCAGAAAAGTAGTTAAGAAATAGTTTTAATTGTATTTTATGGAGTTTTTTGGTAGTATATACTATGTAATAATTTTGTAATAATTGTTACATAGTATATTTTATTTTAAAGAAAGAAGATTATTTATGGAGAATATGCATATCGCTTTTTCACCTCCGGATATCACGGAAGAGGAGATAGCAGAAGTTGTAGATACGTTAAGAAGTGGTTGGATCACAACCGGACCAAAGACAAAGCTTTTTGAAAAACAGTTGGCAGAATATATAGGGACTAATAGAGTAGTCTGTCTGAATTCAGCAACAGCCTGCCTGGAGATGACACTGCGTCTTCTGGGAATTGGACCGGGAGATGAAGTAATTACAACTGCCTATACTTATACTGCATCAGCCAGTGTAGTAGAGCATGTAGGTGCAAAACTGGTTCTGGTGGATGTGGCAAAAGATTCTTACGAGATGGATTATGAGAAGCTGGCAGATGCAATCACAGAGAAGACGAAAGCGGTTATCCCGGTAGATCTTGCCGGAATTATGTGTGACTATGATAAGATATTTGAAATTGTAGAAGCAAAGAAATCACTTTTCCATCCGGCAAATGAACTTCAGGAGAAGTTTGGCAGAGTGATCGTAGTGGCAGATGCAGCGCATGCATTTGGCGCAGAGCGAAAAGGAAAGAAATGTGGACAGGCTGCAGATTTCACAAGCTTTTCCTTCCATGCGGTAAAGAACCTGACGACAGCGGAAGGTGGCGCAGTCACATGGCGTCCGATCGAAGGTGTGGATGACGAAGAGATTTATAAAAAATATATGCTTTTTTCACTGCACGGTCAATCCAAAGATGCGCTAGCAAAGACGCAGCTTGGCGCATGGGAGTATGATGTTGTGGCACCTTATTTCAAATGTAATATGACTGACATTATGGCTTCCATCGGACTGGTACAGTTAAAGCGTTATGATGCATTATTGGCACGACGTCGGGAAATCATAGGAATGTACAATAAAGCGCTGGAAAGTCTGCCGGTGAGTGTACTGAATCATTTTGATGAGGGTCACAAGTCCAGCGGACACCTGTATCTGATCCGTATTCAGGGAAAAACACGGGAAGAATGTAATGAGATCATTACGAAGATGGCAGAGCGTGGCGTGGCAACCAATGTGCACTACAAACCGTTGCCGCTATTATCTGCTTACAAGAATCTGGGATTTGATATCAAAGATTATCCAAATGCCTATGCATTATTTGAAAATGCAATTACATTACCGCTTCATACAAAACTCACAGATGAAGAGGTAAAATATGTGACAGATGTATTGAAGGAATGCATCGGATAGGAATGCTGTATGAGAAAATGGGACGAACTTCCGAAGTTTATGAGAACAGACGAAGTAAAACAATACTATGATATTCTGATCAGACACGAAAAAGAATTAAGATTAAAGAGATATTTTGATATTCTGCTTTCGATGATTTTACTTGTTATTTTATCACCGATCATGTTAGTCATCAGTATTGCAATCAAGCTGGATTCACCGGGACCGGTGATTTACAAGCAGGTGCGTGTGACACAGTATGGAAAGAAATTTCACATTCTAAAGTTCCGTACTATGGTGCAGAATGCAGACAAGATGGGAACACAGGTTACGATCAGTCAGGATTCCAGACTGACACGGGTTGGAAAAGTGATCCGTGGCTGCAGGATTGATGAATTTCCGCAGCTTATCAATGTCTTTCGTGGGGAGATGAGTTTTGTCGGAACCAGACCGGAAGTTGTGAAGTATGTAAAAGGATATACTAAAGAAATGTATGCGACTCTTTTGTTACCGGCAGGAATCACTTCCAGAGCCAGCGTATGCTACAAAGATGAGGGTGAAATGCTGGAGCATGTAGAAGATGTGGATTATGCTTATATTCACGAAGTGCTTCCGGAGAAGATGAGTTATAATCTGGAAGATCTGCGCAAATACAGTCTGTGGAGAGATTTCATGACCATGTTTATGACAGTATTTGCAGTATTGCGATAAGAACTACAGTATAGGAGAAATGTATGTTAGTATCAGTTTGCACGATTGCGCGCAATGAAGAAGAGTATCTCCCACATTTGCTGGAAGATATTACGAAACAGGATTACCCGGCAGAGCAGATTGAGGTTGTGATGGTTGACAGCAGCTCAACAGACGGAACCAGATGGATTATGGAACGCTTTGCTGAAGATAATCCACAGTATCATAATTGTATTGTTACAGAGAATCAGGGAAACAATCAGGCATCCGGCTGGAATCAGGCAATCCGTTGTTCGACCGGGGATATCATTATCCGTCTGGACGCACATGGGCGCATTCCGGAGGATTTTGTTTCCAAGAACGTAGAATGCATGGAAAGCGGAGAATATGTCACTGGTGGACCAAGACCGAATCTTCCGGAGAAGGACACACCGTGGCAGAGACTTCTACTGAGCGCGGAAAGTTCGATGTTCGGAAGTGGAATCGCAGGTTTCCGGAGAGAGAATGAAAAAAAATATGTAAAGTCCATGTTCCATGCAGCGTATCGGAGAGAAGTATTTGAAAAGGTTGGACTTTTCAATGAAAATCTGGGGAGAACGGAAGATAATGAGATGCATTACCGGATCCGGCAGGCAGGATACCGCTTATGCTACGATCCGCAGATTCATTCCTGGCAATATGTGAGAAGTTCGATTCCGGGAATGATGAAGCAGAAATACGGCAATGGAGACTGGGTAGCAAGAACTCTTGGTGTATGTCCTGGATGTCTCAGCATTTATCATTTTGTACCGTTTGCTTTTGTGATTGCGATTCTTGTGACATCCTTTTTGGCAGCACTAAAGAAGCCATTTCTGGCGATTGCCATGTGGATCACTTATTGGTGTGGTGCAATCGGAATGGCAATACTTGCTGTAAAAAATGAGGCGAAGCATATATGTCAGCTTTTGCTTCCGGGAATCTTCTTTTTACTTCATTTAAGTTATGGAGTGGGAAGTGTCGTCGGAATGGGAAAGATGATAAAAGATAAAATTACAAAGAAATAAAAGAGAGGATTTAGTATTATGAAGTACGATTATTTAGTAGTAGGATCAGGATTATACGGAGCAGTATTTGCTCACGAAGCAAAGAAAAAAGGAAAAACCTGTCTGGTAATTGACAAGCGTCCGCATATCGGTGGAAATATTTACTGCGAAAATATTGAAGGAATCAATGTTCACAAATACGGTGCACATATTTTCCACACATCCAACAAACAGGTTTGGGATTACATCAACCAGTTCGCAGAGTTCAACAATTACATCAACTCACCGGTAGCGATTTACAAAGACGAGCTTTACAACCTGCCGTTTAACATGAATACATTCAGCAAAATGTGGAACATCAAGACACCACAGGAAGCAAAAGAAATGATCGCAAAGCAGGTTGCAGAGACTGGAATCACAGAGCCGAAGAACCTGGAAGAACAGGGATTATCTCTTGTAGGAAAAGATGTATTTGAGAAATTGGTAAAAGGTTATACCGAAAAACAGTGGGGACGTGCCTGCAAAGACCTTCCGGCATTCATCATCAAACGTTTACCGGTAAGATTTACATTTGACAACAACTATTTCAATGACAGATATCAGGGAATCCCGATTGGCGGATATACAAAGATCATTGAAAAGATGCTGGACGGAATCGAAGTAAAAACAGATACCGACTACTTTGAGTTCATCAAAGAAAATCCGGATATCGCAGAGAAGACATTGTTTACCGGAATGATCGACGAATACTTTGGATACAAGCTCGGAGCACTGGAATATCGTTCCGTAAGATTTGAGACAGAAGTACTTGATACAGACAACTATCAGGGAAATGCAGTTGTAAACTACACTGAAAGAGAAGTTCCGTACACACGTATCATTGAACATAAGCACTTTGAATTTGGAAAACAGGAAAAGACCGTTATCTCTAAAGAGTACTCTTCAGAGTGGAAGGTTGGAATGGAACCGTATTATCCGGTAAATAATGAACAGAACAATAAGCTGTTTGAAGAATATAAAAAGCTTGCAGAGCAGGAAAAGAATGTGATTTTTGGTGGACGTCTTGGAAATTACAAGTATTATGATATGGATAAGGTAATTGAGGCGGCACTGGAGATGGTGGCTGAGGAATTATAGGAAAATATAGCATAAAAAACAGGGTATGAATGAGGATATCCTGTTTTTTATGTAATATGTATGGGAAGAAGTTGAAGATGGAGAAAATAATTGAAATAAGAAATAAGATCGAAATGAAATGGGAAGCTGTTCCGTATGAAAAAAATGTGATATGTCGGAAAAAAATTTTTTGTGTGCATTAAGTGTATGGATAATCTATGCGTTTAATTGGATAACGATGTTTCATATACAGTGACCTGAACATTTATATTTTTATATACAGGTTTTTGTTGGTATGGCAGTGTTGTTTAGATACATGGTGCTGAGTTCTGAGAATATAGATGCTTTGGTTTTAGCTCTTATAGTTTTAGCTGTATTTGTAATTTCAAAAGATAGAAATGGAACAGGATTATTACTTGAAACAGGATTGTTTATTATCGGAGCTAGAAAAATTGATTATAAAAAGATTTTAAAAGTATATCTTGCAATTGAAATTCCGTTAACGCTTATCACTTTAATGGCTGCACGTTTGGGAATAATTGAAAATTTAGTATATCACCGTGGAGAACAAGTGAGAATGACCTTTGGATTTGTATATCCTATAAATTTTGTGTCGTATCTTATGTTTATAATTGCTGCATGGATTGCAATAAAAGAGGTAAAATGCATATTTTTAGAGTTAGGTATGATTACGATACTTGTAGTTTTCCTGGACAAGTATTGTGATGCAAGGTGTGGAGAAATATGTATTATTCTTATTGTGCTTTGTACTGCATATTTAAAATGCAGAATGTATTTTGCAGAGAAAAAAGGGAAAAAGTATAAGACATCTAAGCTCTTAAATTTTTTATGTTTATGTGTGCTGTTTTTAGGTGCAGGAATAATGATTCTTTTGTCCAGATTTTATGATCCAAGTAAAGGCTGGATGGAAAAACTGAATAGTATTACGTCAACAAGACTTTTTTGGGAAAGAAAACTTTTGATTTGTATGATGTGAAGTTGTGGGGACAGTATATTGAAATGCATGGAGACGGTGGAACGACAGATCCTGTCCCAGATTACTTTTTTATTGATTGTTCGTATTTAAATATACTAATGAGATTTGGATTTGCTGTTTTTGTGATAGTAATGTTGTTATTAAGTATTATGATTATTAAGAGCTTTAATAAACCGTATTTGATGGCGATGATAGTTGTAATATGTATACATTCGGTAATAGAGCAACATTTGTTTGAATTGCATTATAATATATTTTTAATGTTAGCATTTGCAAATTTTAATGTACAAGATAATAGGAAAAAGGCGTTTATAAAAAACAAGAATAATAACGGTCTAGAATGAATCAGGATATGGGATAAAAACATATCCTGATTTTTACATTTTGATGATTTTGTAGTTGTTGTCAATCTTGCATTTTTCCAATATTTATGCTTTACTATGCTATGTATGTTTGTAAATACTAAGTAAAGGAAATGAAAGGAAAATGAAAAAACCAAAGATAAAGAGTATCGGATATGGATTCTATTGTATTCTAATGATCATAATATCGGTTCTTGGATTTATTCTTTATAATCTGGGAAACTGGGTATTAGACACGTGGGGGCTGTTGTCTATCGATGAAATTATTTTTCATCTGAAAGTACCGCTTGATGGGACAAACTCAGATGTAGTACTGGATGGGATCAATGCATGCGTACCATTGGCAGTATTAGTATTATTTTTATCTATTTTCCTGATTATAGGATTAAGGAATAAGCATGGAAAATGTATGATTGCGTTATTTCTTGTAGCTGTGATTGCCTGTGGAAGTGCAGGAAGGGCGGCTTATGAAGTATATGATGAATTGGATGTAAAAGAATATCTGCTAAGTCAGAGGAAAGAATCGCATTTTATTGAACAGAATTATTTGGATCCACGTACAACGAAGATTACGTTTCCTGATAAAAAAAGAAATCTGATTTATATTTATCTGGAGTCAATGGAATCCACCTTTGCGTCAAAAGGAGATGGAGGAGGACTAGATTTTAACTGCATTCCGGAATTGACGACTCTTGCAGAAGAAAATACTAATTTTTCCAATTCAGATAAATTGGGTGGTGGATATCCTGCTTATGGAGGAACCTGGACAATGGCAGGTATTTTTTCACAGACTTCAGGAATACCGATCAAGAATTCGGAACAGACGGATGATGTAAATGCAACACTTACAGAACAGTCTTCTTTCTCTTCGCAGGCAAGAAACTTAGAGGATATTCTTGCAGATGAAGGATATAACCAGTGTTTTATGATTGGCTCTGATGCGACTTTTGGGGGAAGAAGAGCATACTTTGAGAGTCATGGAAAAGGACAAACAGAAATCTGTGATTATAATACGGCAAAAGAAAACGGACAGATACCAGAAGATTATTATGTATGGTGGGGATATGAGGATCAGAAGCTGTTTGCAAATGCGCAGGAAAAACTGACCGAATTAAGTTCAAAAGATGAACCGTTTAATTTTACTATGCTGACGGTAGATACCCATTTTGAAGATGGATATGTATGTGAACAGTGTCAGAATGAATTTGGTGATAACCAGTATGCAAATGTAATGGCATGTTCGAGCAGGCAGGTAGATGCATTTGTAAAATGGATTCAGCAACAGCCATTTTATGAAAATACAACGATTGTAATAAGTGGGGATCATTTGACGATGGATTCTGATTTCTGTAATGATGTCAGTGAAGATTATGAACGTAGTGTATACAATGTATTTATCAATCTTCCAGAAGGTCTGGACACTTCATTTGAAAAAACACATAACAGAGAGTTTGCAACACTGGATATGTTCCCGACCACGTTGGCTGCGATGGGAGTAACAATTGAAGGAGACAGGTTAGCACTTGGAGTGAATCTGTTTTCTGATGAGCAGACACTTACCGAGCAATATGGAAGAAAAGGTCTTGATAAAGAGCTGATGAAAAAATCAAAATTCTATGATATGCTGATCAATGATGTGGATATTGATGCACTACAGAAAAAGCGAAAGGAAGAGGCCGAAAAACAGCAGGAGGAAAATGCAGATAATCAGGAAAATACAGATAATCAAGAGCAGCAGACGAATCAGCCAGATGCAGGTGTAGATACAAGTGGTATTGAAACGCCGGATGCATGGCAGGGGTATACGCAGGATAATTACCAGTATAATTATAATGACGGATCGAATGATTACTGGTATGACGGAGAAAATTCCTGGGACAATTCATGGAATGGAGGATATGATGATAATACTTATGTAGAACCAACTCCAACGCCGGAACCGACTCCAGCTCCAACGCCGGAGCCAACACCAGATCCAACGCCGGCACCGGATCCAGTGCCAGAGCCGACACCAACACCAGATCCGGCACCGGATTCAACACCAACTCCGGATCCCGGTGGAGGCGCAGAAAGCAATGCAGGCGGAACAACAGAAAATGTAAATTAGAGAAGAACTCCGGTTTATGCCGGGGTTTTTCTTCGGATAAATAAAGCAGAACGGAGTTGTCCGTAAATTGATACAATGAGAAATTCTACAAACAAGTAGACATTTCCCCATAAAAAGTGTAAGATAGAATCTAAGAGTATTTATACTTACAATTAATATGGTTAGAAAGAGGAAAGTACATGAAGATGAAGTTTACGAAAAAAATAGCGACAATTCTTTTGTCTGTATGTCTGATCGTACCATGTTTTTCTGTGATGGCGCTAGCTGCAAATGGTGTGATATTCTTTTCTGATCTTGAGACAAGTGTCGGGGATGAATTTACGATCACAGGTACAGCAGTTGTCAGCGGAGATGTAATCGGAGACGCGACGATTCATATGACTTACGATCCTTCTTATATGCGATTTGAAGAGGGAGACGGAGTGAATGCAGACACGGATGGTAATCTGACATTTAAAGGTTCAGGTGACGGAAGCAGTGACCGGATTGAGTTTACAATGAAATTCCAGGCTCTCCAGGAAGGAAGTACAAGACTTGAACAGGGAGATGCGACGGTTACAGACAGCGCTGGATCAAGTGTGGCATGTGAAGAAGGATATGCGGATGTTACGATTGGAGCAGGAGATCCGAGCAAGATTAAAGATGTTGCGAATGGAGCAAGTGTCACGATTGATGGTCAGGAGTATACCTTATCCGGTGATTTCTCAGACAGCATGATTCCAGCTGGATTTACAGCAGGAGAGATTACTTATAATGATTCGACGTATAAAGGTGCTGTGCAGGAAAAGACAGGACTTCAGATGGCTTACTTGGTAGACGGCGATGGAAAAGGCGATTTCTGGATGTATGATTCATCTGACAGCAGCTTCTCACCGGCAGAACAGGTTGTGATTTCAGATACTTATTCTATCGTAATTTTTGATGCAGGCAGTAAAGTGTCTATGCCATCAAAGTATTCAAAAGGAAATCTGGAGATCAACGGCAAGACTTTTGAAATCTGGGATGAACCGGATCGCGATGATTTCTATGTATTATATGCAGTAAATAATGACGGTGAAGAATCCCTCTATTTATATGACTCTGTAGAGCATACTTATCAGAGAATGGAGACTCCGAAGTCTGCGACTACACCGGATAAGAAGAGTGCAAGCAAGTTTGACGCAATTTTAGAAAAGATTTCCGATCATTTGATCTGGTTTGTAGCAGCGGCAGCAGTTATCGTCATTCTTCTGGTAATCTTCCTTCTTGTTTCCGTTGTGAAGTTACATAACCGCAACAGAGAGTTGGATGATCTGTATGATGAATATGGACTGGATGACGAGCCACAGAGCAATCCGGTAAGACCGATCCAGCCTGTTAAGGCAGAAAAGAAATCACAGTTCAAAAAGAGACAGGATGATGATTTTGAAGATGATTATGATGACTTCGATGACGATTTTGACGATGATGATTATTATGATGATGACTTCGACGATGATTATGATGACGAAGGAATAAGTGATGATACTCGTAGCGTTGATGAGTTTGATGATGACGACTTTGATTCGTTCGATGATTATAATATCAAGAAAGAAAAGCGTAAAAAAGGTGATACTTTCGAAATGGATTTTATTGATCTGGATTAAAGAGAAAGGCGGGGATGACGATTGTTATTCCCGCTTATTCTTTACAAAAAGTCCCATATTTGCTACAATGTAACGAAAAGAGTAAAATTTATTTTCGCAAAAAAGACTGGAGGATATAGATAAATGTGTGGAATCGTAGGATATGTCGGATCGCAGCAGGCTGCACCGATCTTACTGGACGGATTGTCAAAGCTGGAGTATCGTGGATATGATTCAGCAGGGCTTGCTGTCCGTAATGGAACCGAAGAAACGGAAGTCATCAAGGCAAAAGGCCGTTTGAAAGTATTAGCTGAGAAGACCAACAACGGTACAGCAGTTCCGGGAACCTGTGGAATCGGTCACACCAGATGGGCAACACATGGGGAACCGTCAGAGAACAATGCGCATCCGCATATGAGTGACGATGGCAATGTAGTTGCTGTACACAACGGTATTATTGAAAACTATCAGGAGTTAAAGAACAAGCTGCTCCGCAAAGGATATACATTCTACTCTGAGACGGATACAGAGGTTGCTGTTAAGCTGATCGATTATTATTATAAAAAATATGAAGGAACACCGGTAGATGCGATCAACCATTCTCTGGTCCGTATTCGTGGATCTTATGCGCTTGCTGTGATGTTCAAGGATTATCCGGAAGAAATTTATGTGGCAAGAAAAGACAGTCCGATGATTCTTGGCGTAGGAGATGGAGAGAGTTTTATTGCATCAGATGTGCCGGCTATTTTGAAATATACAAGAAATGTATACTATATTGGCAACCTGGAGATGGCAAAGGTCAGCAAAGAGGAAATTACCTTCTACAATCTGGACGGAGAAGAGATCCAGAAAAAAATGAAAACTGTTGACTGGGATGCAGAAGCAGCTGAAAAAGCTGGTTTTGAGCATTTTATGATGAAAGAGATCCATGAGCAGCCAAGAGCGGTTAAGGATACTCTGAATTCTGTATTAAAAGACGGAAAGTTTGATCTGACAGATATCGGATTAGCGGAAGAGGATATCCGGAGAACAAGCCAAATTTACATTGTAGCATGTGGTTCTGCTTACCATGTAGGTATGGTGGCACAGTATGTGATCGAGGATCTGGTGAAGATTCCTGTTCGTGTGGAGCTGGCTTCTGAATTCCGTTACCGTAAGCCAATTCTGGATCCAAATGGTCTGGTGATCATTATCAGCCAGTCAGGAGAGACCGCAGACAGTCTTGCAGCGCTCCGTGAGACAAAAGCGCAGGGAATCCGTACACTTGGAATTGTCAATGTAGTCGGATCTTCTATTGCAAGAGAAGCGGATAAGGTATTCTATACTCTTGCAGGACCGGAGATCTCTGTGGCAACAACGAAAGCGTACAGTACACAGCTGATGGCTTCTTACATCCTTGCAATTCAGTTTGCCAAAGTAAAAAATACAATCACTGAAGAGCAGTATGAAAATTATATTGCCGAATTACAGGCAATCCCGGAGAAGATTGAAAAGATTATTGAAGATAAAGAAAGAATCCAGTGGTTTGCAGCAAAGCAGGCAAACGCAAAGGACGCATTCTTTGTCGGACGTGGAATTGATTATGCAATCTGTATGGAAGGCAGCCTGAAGATGAAAGAGATCAGTTACGTTCATTCAGAGGCATATGCAGCGGGAGAACTCAAGCACGGAACCATTTCTCTGATAGAGGATGGAACGCTTGTGATCGGCGTGCTGACACAGCCGGAATTATATGAAAAGACGATCAGCAACATGGTAGAGTGCAAGAGCCGTGGTGCATATCTGATGGGACTTACAACTTATGGCAATTACAGTATCGAAGATACCGCTGATTTTGTAGTTTACATTCCGAAGACAGATGAGCATTTTGAGGCATCGCTTGCAGTGATTCCGCTGCAGCTGATGGGATATTATGTATCCGTTGCAAAGGGACTGGATGTAGATAAGCCGCGTAATCTGGCGAAATCTGTAACGGTTGAATAAGAAAAAGCGCAGTTTGGATAAGTCATAATATCAAATAAGATGGAGCTTAGTAAGATGGACGACATAAAAATATGTCGTTCATCTTTTTTTTCATATTTTATCACACTTTCATCACAATTATAGGCTAAACTCTTAACTATAGAAAAGGAAAAGAAAGGAGTCTTGAATGATGGACAATCAGTACAATTATTACAGACCAGATTCAGATGAAAATAGAGGAGCAGACAATCAGCAGGGATTCGGAGCAGGACCGCAGCAGAATCCGAAAGCTCCAAAACCGAAAAAAGGTTACGCAAAGAAAGTCGCACTTGTTGTAGGTGCTGCAGTATTATTCGGGGCAGTTGGCGGTGTGACGATGCAGGGAACCAGTTATCTGACTGGTAAGCTGCTTGGAAAGAATACAAAGAGTACCGTAGGCACAACAAAGACTGTATCGAACGCAAAGCTTACGACATCTACCAGTACAGTAACTTCTGATGTATCAGATATTGTTGAGAATACACTTCCGTCAATCGTTTCTATTACCAATATGAGCGTACAGGAAGTACAGAATTTCTTCGGAGGAATCAGCCAGCAGGAGAGTGAAAGCGCCGGATCCGGTATCATCATCAGCCAGAATGATTCAGAACTCCTGGTTGTTACCAATAACCATGTTGTAGAAGGAAGTGATACACTTACTGTTACATTTAATGATGGTAACAGCGTGGAAGCGCAGATTAAAGGAACAGACTCCGCAAGGGATCTTGCAGTCGTAGCTGTTCCGCTTGATAAGATTTCAGACGATACAATGAATGCGATTAAGGTTGCAACACTTGGAGATTCAGATTCTCTGAAGGTTGGAGAACCTGCTATTGCAATCGGTAATGCACTTGGTTATGGACAGTCTGTTACAACTGGTATCGTCAGTGCAACCGGACGAACAATTGATGGATTTGACGGAGAATACATCCAGACAGATGCAGCAATCAACCCTGGTAACAGTGGTGGAGCTCTTCTGAATGCAAATGGTGAGGTAATCGGTATCAACTCTGCAAAGATCAACAGCTCGGCAGTAGAGGGTATGGGATTTGCGATTCCGATTTCTGATGCAAGTGATGTTATCCAGAATCTGATGAATAAAGAGACAAGAAGCAAGGTTTCAGATGAAGAAAGAGGATATCTTGGAATCAAGGGATACGATGTATCTGAAGAAGGTGCACAGATGTACAATATGCCGACCGGTGTTTATGTCAAAGAAGTTATGAGTGGTGGCGGAGCTGAGAAAGCCGGTCTTACAAAAGGATCGATCATTACTGGTTTTGAGGGAAGTTCCATCAGTGGTATGAGCTCTCTTCAGGAACAGCTTCAGTATTATAAAGCCGGAGAAGAGGTAACGCTTACCGTACAGATCCCGGATAAGAATGGTGAATATACAGAGAAAGATATCAAGGTTACACTTGGTAAAAATTCATAAAATGATGTGAACACGTCGTTTTATGGGAGTATGAGGTGTTCGAGGATTGCGGGAATTGCATAGCAATGGAGCAATCCGGTTACATCATAAAATACTAAAGAAAGATGCCGTCAGATCAGAAATGGTCTGGCGGCATTATTGATGTTACGACCTGTTTGAAACGGAAACGGGCATCAGATTATACCGGATGCAAAAGTCAGAACCCTTTTTAAAAAATTACCATACAATAATATTGCAGATATAAGAAAGGGGAGCCAAAACAATGCAAAATTGCAGAAATAATAATCCATATATGAGACGTGCAAATTGTGGATGTGGCAATAATAACAATAGCTGTAATAGTAATTCATGTATGGCGAACAATGATGGAAGAAATCTATCGATGTCAGCACCTGTTTACCGAGAACGATCTGGATGTAGCGATCGGGACGATGCGTTGGATGGAATGCCGATCGCAATGGCTTATGTGCCATGGCAGAGTTGGAGACACATTTACGAAGCCGGAAAAGGATTCCACAGAGGAACCATATTCGAAGAGCTTGATCTTCCGTTTAAGGGGAAAGGAGGATGTAACGCATGAATGAAATGCCAAATTCCAAACCTTGCAGAAAAGATCTCCTGATGCAGATTGGTCATGCGAGCTTTGCGGTAGATGATGTGAAGCTTTATCTGGACACTCATCCTCGTGATCAGGAAGCGCTGGACTTTTTTTATGAATATAATAAAAAAAGGAACCAGTTGTTGAAAGAATATGCAAAATATTATGGACCACTCACAGTAGATACCGCTGTTCCTTCCTGCTCAGACAGATGGAACTGGATTCAGGAGCCATGGCCGTGGCAGGAAGGAGGGTGTTAGTTTATGTGGAATTATGAAAAACGTTTACAATATCCCGTAAAAATTACCCAGACCAATCCGAAGATGGCCCAGGTAATCATCAGTCAGTTCGGTGGACCGGATGGAGAATTAGCTGCGTCCATGCGTTATTTATCACAGAGGTACACCATGCCGTACAAAGAAGTGACAGGAATTTTAACCGATATTGGCACAGAGGAACTTGCCCACATGGAAATGATATGTGCCATTGTTTACCAGCTTACCAAGGATTTATCTCCGGAGGAAATTAAGGCTTCTGGTTTTGATAAATATTATGTGGACCACACACTTGCACTTTGGCCGCAGGCAGCCAGTGGAACACCGTGGACAGCAACTTATTTTCAGTCCAAGGGTGACCCAATTACAGATTTACATGAAGATATGGCTGCGGAACAGAAAGCCAGGACGACGTATGATAACATTTTAAGGCTTGTAAAAGACCCGGAAGTATGTGATCCGATTCGTTTTTTGAGAAAGCGGGAAATTGTACATTACCAAAGATTTGGAGAAAGTTTAAGGATCGTTCAGGATAATCTGAACAGTAAGAACTTTTATGCAATCAATCCGGAGTTTGATACGGATTCAAATAGTAGTTGTGGCAATTAAAACAGCGCGTATGGAAAAACGTCCCCAATTATGAAAATCCGGTTTGATAAAAAAGGTGCGACCTCATAGGCTGCACCTTTTTTAAATGTCAGCCTACTAACGTTATTCTGTATATACCATGCTGATATACGATAATGCATAAGTTCTACCAGTATCTAATAATTAACGAGAGGAATGATCCTGGATATAATCAGCCAGCATCGAAATAAATTCGGATGCGGTCGGTTTGTCAAATACAGGATAACCAAGCAGCGGGCTTAAAATTTTATTGGAATTCTGATTCCAATAACTGTTGATCATTGTACGGATGGCGGCTTCAACACACATGTTGGAAACGCCATACTGCTCACCGACAATGCGGTAAAGATTAGAGGTTACATTCTTCAGGTAAAATTCCTGATCTTTGAGAACGAGGGCGACTGCTGAAGCAAGATAGTTATAACCAGAGTACGTGGAACGAAGACCAGCTTTTCTTAATACATGCCTGACATCATACATAAGAACCTCCTTCCAATATTCATACCGACTATCTAACTATAGAATAAAGGAATTCTATAGATATGTAAATAATTTTGTCCATAACGATATATTTCGTGAGATTTCGATATATTGTGTGAAGCGGATAATGGAAAAATCTGCTTTTTTTTGCTATAATCCTTAATTGGATAGAACAGACAGAATCAATTTCAGGAGTGAAATTTATGAAGATACAATATCAGAAAATAGAAAACGGACTTGAAATTCTCAGGATCTGGCAGGATTCAGGAATCATAAAAGTACCGGAGCAGATAGAGGGAATCCCTGTCATCCGCATTGCTCCATATACATTTTCACTGCATAAAGATGAAGAAGAGAAAAATGCATCTGTTTATCAGACAGAGACAGGTGAAGAGGATGATCGTTTTGCGCAGCCGGAAGAACTCTGCTGTGGTGGAATGGTAAGGGAGATCCATCTTCCGTCTACCGTACAGTCAATTGGAAATTATGCGTTTTATGGATGTATGAATCTGAAACTTTTCCATGGGACAGATGCAATCGTGCGGATGGGGAGCGGGGTATTTACCGGATGCCGTCTGGAGAAGGTGGAGATTGATTTTATGGATGGAAATAAGTCCTGTCTTAAGGAAATTCTGACGGAGATCCGGTATCAGATCATTGCAACACTGCGTTATCAGGGAACGGAGACGAAGATCCTGTTTCCAGAATATTACGCAGATGCGGTGGAAAATACGCCGGCGCGGATCGTGGAGACGCATTATTATGGTTCCGGTGGAGAGTACAGGGAGTGCTTTTACCGGCGGGAACTGGATTATGGAAAATACGACCGGTTGTTTGCACTTTCTGAAGCAAGAGATTCGGAAGAGGCAATTTTCAGTGTGGCTCTGACGCGTCTGCGATATCCGTGGAAGCTGGAAGATGTGGCAAAGCTGCGCTATGAAAATTATGTAAAGGCGCATATGGAAGGAATTGGAGAAAGCTGTATCCATGCGGTGAAAGAAAGACGCGAAATCGCCGCCGGAGATCCGCAGGAGGTTCTGCTTTTTTGCTGCAGAGAGCATTATTTTGATGAACAAGCGTTGGAAAAAACGATTACTTATGCGGCAGATGCAGGACAGACCGAGATTTCAGCTATTTTGATGGACGAGCGTTACCGTAGTTTTCCAAAAAAGAAGAAAAAGTTTGTATTGTAAAAGAAGGTGGAAAGATTGGAAGAAATGTCATTAGAACAGGGTCTGGAAGAAATCGGACATAAAATACTGGTTCTGACGAGGAACGAACTGTATATGAAGATGAGATTTATGGATGTGGCGCTTTCGGCGTTTTATTGTGTACAGGATTTTTCAGTAAACCTTCTTGCTACAGACGGAGAGACAATGTATTTTAACGGGCAGATGCTGGGAGGTGAGTACAGGCAGAACCGGATCGAGGTAAACCGCGCCTATCTACATCTGGTTCTGCACTGCATTTTCCGACATGTATTTCGCAGAAATGGACGGGAAGAGCTTGTATGGAACCTGGCGGCGGATATTGCGGTAGAATCTGTGATTGACGACTGGAACCTCCAGAATATACGAAAAAGCCAGTCCTGGATCAGACAGAGAACCTACCGGGATCTGAAAGAGGAAATCAAGGTATTTACAGCGGAAAAAATTTATGGAGTACTGGTAAGATGGAAGCTTTCGGACAGAGAGATGGAGCGCATGGCCCGGGAATTTACCGTAGATGATCACAAGTACTGGGCAAAAGATGAAGATGATGAAAAACAAAGCGAAATGAACCAGAGGTGGCAGGATGTCAGCGAGAAAATGCAGACCGATATGGAAACTTTTTCGAAAGAAGCAGCATCAAATACCGGGCATTTTCTGGATCAGGTCCGGGTAGAGAACCGACAGCGATATGACTACCGCAGCTTTTTGCATAAATTTGCTGTACTGAAGGAAGAGGTTACCGTGGATGATGACAGCTTTGATTATGTATTTTACAGTTATGGACTGCGCCTTTATGGAAATATGCCTCTGATCGAGCCACAGGAATGGAAAGAAGTGAAAAAAGTGGAGGATTTTGCAATCGTGATCGATACTTCCATGTCCTGTTCAGGAGATCTGGTAAAAAAATTCCTGGAGGAGACCTATGGCATTTTAAGTGAAGCAGGGAGCTTTTTTCAGAGAGTCAATATCCACATTATACAATGTGATGACCAGGTGCAGTCGGACAGGAAGATTACCTGTAAAGAAGAATTACAGGAATATATGGAAAAGCTGGATCTTGCCGGGGAAGGTGGAACGGATTTCAGGCCGGCGTTTGCCTATATTGATGAGCTGATTGCGACGCACCGGTTCACTGAACTGAAGGGTGTGATCTATTTTACCGATGGACAGGGGATTTATCCGCAGAAAATGCCTCTGTACCAGACCGCGTTTGTATTTATGGACGACGGGGCAGAAGAACAGGAAGTTCCGCCGTGGGCGATGAAACTGGTTCTGGATGAAGAAGATTTGAGAGGAGTGAGAAATAAATGAATATTAAACGTGCAAAACAGGAAATCAAGGATGCGGTGCAGGCATACCTGATGAAGGATGAATATGGAGAATATCAGATTCCGGCAATCCATCAGAGACCGATCCTTCTGATGGGACCTCCGGGAATTGGAAAAACACAGATCATGGAGCAGATTTCAAGAGAATGTGAGATCGGACTGGTTGCGTATACGATCACGCACCATACCAGACAGAGTGCGATCGGGCTTCCGTTTATTCAGACAAAGATCTACGGTGGAAAAGAGTATTCGGTAACCGAGTATACGATGAGTGAGATCATTGCTGCTGTATATGAAAAGATAGAGCAGAGCGGCATGAAAGAGGGAATCCTGTTTATCGATGAGATCAACTGTGTTTCAGAGACGTTGGCGCCGACTATGCTGCAGTTTTTACAGTGCAAGATGTTTGGTAATCAGAGTGTGCCGGAGGGATGGATCATTGTGGCGGCAGGGAATCCGCCGGAATATAATAAGTCGGTGCGGGAATTTGATGTGGTGACACTGGACCGGATCAAGCGGATCGATGTGGAAGCTGATTTTGATGTCTGGAAGGAATATGCGTATCAGGTTGGAATCCATCCTGCAGTGCTTTCTTATCTGGAACTTCGAAAAGAGAATTTCTATCGTATGGAAAATACAGTAGATGGAAAAATGTTTGTCACAGCCAGAGGATGGGAAGACTTGTCAAGGTTGATCCAGGTTTATGAAAAGCTTGGTAAAGAGGTGGATCGTGAGGTTGTGCATCAGTACCTCCAGCACTGGAAGACAGCGAAGGATTTTGCAAATTATCTGGAGCTTTACCGAAAATATCAGAAGGAGTATGGACTGGAGCGGATCCTTGCAGGATATTATGAAAAAGATACCTTAGAACGTTTGAAATTTGCGTCGTTTGATGAGCGGCTGAGTGTGGTAAATCTTCTGGTCGGAAAGATGGCAGATCTTTTTAAAGAAGAATATGAGATGGAAAAATTTGTGGAGGGACTGTTTGCTCAGCTGTGTGCTTATAAAGAGGAATTGCAAAAGGAAGGTGCAGTTCCGGGAGAGGTCCTTGCTGCGAAAATTCAGTCTCTTAGGCGGGAAGTTGAACAGAAGAAGGCCGCCGGACAGCTTACAAAGGCGGAAATGCACCGTATGGAGCGTATTTTATGCAAATTGGAAGAATACCAGAAAGCTCCGGAATTTGAGTCTGTAAAGGCCACATTTGACAGCGAAGAAGAGCAGAGAGAGCAAATGGCAGATAAGACACTGGAAACGCTGAATCACTGCTTTGAATTCCTGGAATCTGCTTTCGGCGAGAGCCAGGAAATGGCAGTATTTGTCACGGAACTCAACAGTAATGTGTACAGCATTGCGTTCCTGCGGGAAAATGACTGTGCGATGTATTACAAATACAACAAAGGGTTACTTTTGGATGAACGCCGTGAAGAAATCCTGGAACAGATGGATGCCGTGGAAAATGTAGTGGAAAGAGGACTGGTTGAAGATTAAAGAGCAAGAACTGACAGAATAAGAACGACTGTGCCTGTGGTATCATATAATGATAGAAAGCAGAAGAAATGGGAATGAAATTCATGCCAGATCTGCAATTTTGTAAGGAACTTCCCGAAATAAAACCAGGGGAGTATCGCCTGAAATATGATCTCACTTTGCGCGCGTCTCCCGGTCTTGGAACTGCGTTGTGCCGGGGAAACTATCACCGGGAGAGCTGCCTGAAAGCGGAAAGCAAGGTGTATATCTGCCAAATCAGATATTTGAGCAGATCTGTATGGGGATTGATAGAGAATACGGGGTGGATATGCCTTTATATGAATCATAAATGGCTGATAACTACTATAGCATAATTATAAAAATGACATTTTATGCCTGACGAGCCTGTTGGAGTGAAACTTACATTTCATGTAGACCATCGCCAAAAGCGGAACCTTTTAAGCGTTGGCTTGCTCAGAAAAAGGACGCTGATAATTTCATATCAACGTCCTTTAAATCTGTCAGTATTGGGATATACAATTATTTATTGTTTACCTCAAGATTCTTCATCGCACGAACCTTCAGCGGAAGTCCGAACAGAGTGATGAATCCGCTTGCATCATGATGATCGTACATATCACCAGTTGTGAAGCTTGCCAGAGATTCATTGTAAAGTGAGTATGGAGAAGTAGTTCCGGCTTTAATGATATTTCCTTTGTAAAGTCTGAATTTAACTTCACCTGTAACATATTTCTGGGTAGATTTTACGAAAGCACGAAGAGCTTCACAAAGTGGTGTGAACCATTTTCCTTCGTATACAACCTGAGCGAGTTTATTGCCAAGATCTTTCTTAACTTCCATGGTAGCACGGTCGATAACCAGTTCTTCAAGCTGTTTGTGAGCTTCCATCAGGATTGTTCCACCAGGAGTT
>ENA-OPCL01000128-OPCL01000128.1-human-gut-metagenome-genome-assembly--contig:-NODE-128-length-66906-cov-3.127358_pt1 | contig 66906 bp, 55 predicted proteins | sample MGYA00241251_ERZ501482 | MGnify/ENA primary metagenome ERZ501482 (study PRJEB25962, sample SAMEA2042581) | human gut metagenome | biome: human gut; feature: human-associated habitat; material: faeces... | reverse complement strand
ATGTAGAAAAAGGAAGAGCTAAGGAATAATCTTTAGCTTTTCTTCTTAAACGAAAGGAAGGTTTTCTTATGAAAATTTTTGTGACAGGTGTGGCTGGACAATTAGGTCATGATGTAATGAATGAATTGGCTTCTAGAGGATATGTAGGAGTAGGTACAGACTTAGCTGAAAGCTATAGTGGGATTCAGGATGGTTCTTATGTAACTAAAGCTGAATATGTATCTTTGGATATCACAAACAAAGAAGCTGTAATGAATACAATTAAATGTGTTAATCCAGATGTAGTTGTACACTGTGCAGCATGGACAGCTGTAGACTTGGCTGAAGATGAAGACAAACAGGCTAAGGTAAAAGCTATCAATGTTGATGGAACACAGAATATTGCGGATGCTTGTAAAGAAGTAGATGCGAAGATGGTCTATATTTCTACAGACTATGTATTTGATGGACAAGGAACTAAGCCTTGGCAACCAGATTGTAAGGATTATAAGCCATTAAATGTGTATGGACAGACTAAACTTGGTGGTGAACTAGCTGTTTCAAATACGTTATCTAAGTATTTTATTGTACGTATTGCGTGGGTATTTGGAAAGAATGGAAATAACTTCATTAAGACTATGTTAAACGTAGGAAAGAAATTTGATACATTACGAGTTGTCAATGATCAAATTGGTACGCCAACATATACTTTTGATTTAGCACGATTATTAGTAGACATGATTGAAACCGATAAATACGGTTATTATCATGCGACGAATGAAGGTGGATATATTAGCTGGTATGATTTTGCGTGCGAAATCTTTAAACAAGCTGGATACACTACTAAAGTTAATCCTGTAACGACTAAAGAATATGGTTTATCTAAGGCAGCTCGACCATTTAATTCTCGTTTAGATAAATCTAAACTTGTAGAAAATGGTTTTAAACCATTACCTACTTGGCAGGATGCACTGGCACGTTATTTGAAAGAAATGAGTAATCTATGATAAATAGATTACTTTTTCATAGTACAGGACATAATTCAAAGAAAGTATTGTGTGCTATTCTATTTTCAATCTGCGTTTCTTTATTGTTAGCGTTTTATGTACCATCGAATGTTTGGACATTGAACAGCGGAATTCAAATTGGAGGATTAAGAATTCCATTATATCGTGCATTTATATTGTTTTTTGTAGTTTTCTTTTTAAGTTTGCATTTAGTGTATCCAGTAAAGAAAATTTATGATTTTATGTTTAAATATCGTTGGTATATAGGAGTAGGCTTATTATTGTTTGTCACTCTATTTAAAATTAATGGAGATTCAATGGCCTATTATACTATGACTATACAAAGTAGTAAAGTAGATGCTTTGTCTTATCCGATTTTTGGACAAATAAGAACTATACGTTCAGATGAATTTTTGGTTGGAAATCCAGGTATTTTTGCATCTGCAATGGATGTTCATCCTTTTGCAAAATACAATTCAATTTTAAGAGGAACAGAAACATTAAATATTTCAACTGGTGTATATGCTGGATTAGGAATGTTAGTATATCAGCCATGGAAATTAATCTTTACGATATTACCTTTAGAAAATGCATTTAGTTTTTACTTTTATTTTGTGCCTGTATTTGCCTTCTTATTCTGCATGGAATTATATTATATCCTTTCAAAGAACAAACTAGTAGCTTTTACAGGTGCAACGATGACTGTTTTTTCTTCTTACTTTTTATGGTGGGGTTTTCCAAATTATCTATTAAGCGGAACAGCAACATTAGTGTTTTTTTACAAATTTATCAATGAAGATAACTTTAAAAAACAAGCTATATTTGGCTTATTAATAGCTTTAAGTTTCAGTGTATTTATTTGTAACTTATACCCGGCATGGCAAGTTCCTGTGGGTTATGTATACTTGGTTATTGGAATTTGGATGATCAAGGAGAATTTTGATCAGATTAGACATATGTCCAAAAAGCAATGGCTTTTATTATTATCTGCTTTTATGGTTTGTGTTGTTTTTGTTTTAAGCTATTTTATAACAGCCAAAGAATACATTCAAATCATAAATCAAACTGTATATCCAGGGAAACGTGTTGATTATGGATCGAATGTAATTCAAAAAATATTATGTTATGCACAATCTTTATTCTTTCCGTTTGGTGGCTTAAGTAATAATAGTGAATCTGGTGTATTCTTTTGTTTATTTCCTTTATCTACTTTACTAAGTCTTTATTATTTAATAGTTGCTAAAAAGAAAGATTTATTGTCTATTCTTTTATTAATTGTTGAAATTCCAATGATTATCTATACAACAATAGGTCTACCACCAATTGTCGCAAAATTATTACTATTCACACATTCAGTAAGTGGTAGAATGGTTGATATTCTTGGCTTTGTACAAGTTATTTTAATTGTTCGACTGTTATCTTTTTATAAAGATGAAAAACATATAAAGCCAATAGTTGGTAGTATAATAGCTATTATATTTGCCTGTGAATCTGTTTTAATATGTAAATTTTCTTTTCCAGATTATCTGAATAAATATCGAATGATATTATTATTCATTTTTATTTTCTTTTTGTCTTTTTATTTAATGACCAATTATAAAGATAAAGGCTTTAAGAAGTTTGGAATTTTGATTAGTGTTGTATCTATTTGTTCTGGCATATGTGTAAGACCTATTTCAATAGGATTGTCTAGTGTATACGCAAAGCCGGCTGCTCAAGAAATCCAAAAAATAGTTTCAATAGATCCAAAATCAAAGTGGGTAACAATTGGTGGTATTGAAACACCAAGTTTTACAGTGATGTGTGGTGCGCCTACAATCAATTTTGTGAATACGTATCCTAATTTAAAATTATGGCATACATTGGATCCGGAAAAGAAGTATGAGAAAATATATAATCGATATGAACATGTTCAAGTATTATTGACACAAGAAGAAACTAGCTTTGCATTACTTCAAAATGATCATATAACATTAAACTTATCTTATAAGGATATTAAACATACTAAGGTTAAATATTTGGCTACTTTCGGTGAACAGAATTTAGATTTTAATAATGGATATGTTTCATTTGATAAAATTTATGATGAAGATGGTGCTAAAATCTATAAATTATCTTATAATTAACGAAGGGTTTTTACTCTTCGTTTTTTATTTAGAAAGTTTGAGGATATGTTGTGGATACTTCTATTTCAAAAAAGAATGTAATATGGAATATGATAGGGACAACTTTTAATGCGTTTAATTCATTGTTTTTTATGATGGTTGTCACAAGAATAAATGGTTTAGCAAACTCAGGTGTATTTACATTAGCCTTCTCATTAGCATGTTTATTATGCTTAATCGGTGGATATGAGGGTCGTGTTTATCAAGTAACAGATGTAAAAAATGAGTACTCGGATATTGAATATATAGTGCATCGTATTATTACCTGTTTAATTATGATGATAGTCGTTGTTGCATATTGCGTCATCATGAAATATGATGCATATAAATTTATGATTACAGTTGCTTTGTGTTTAATGAAATGTTTTGAAGTATTTTCGGATGTTTTTTATGGTGTGTTACAAAAAAATGACAAATTGTATGTTGTGGGTATATCTTTGTTTTTAAAATCAATTTTTTCTGTAGTTCTATTCATACTTGTTGATTTAATTACCAAAAACCTATTGATTTCTTGTTTGTCTTTAGATTTCATTTGGTTCATCTTATTTCTTGTATATGATTATCCAAAGAGTAAAAGTGTTATTCAAAAAGAGAAATTTTGTTTTACAAATATTTTAAAATTATTTAAGACGGGTTTTTTCTCTTTTTCAATACTATTTTTATCTGTTTATTTAGTGAATGCACAAAAGTATGCTTTGGATGGAACTGTACAAGAAAGTTTACAGGCCGTGTTTGGTATTATTTTAATGCCTGCTACTATTATTAGTTTGGCTGGGCAATATTTATTGCAGCCTATTTTAAATACAATGGCAAATTTTTATTCAACTGGAGAGAAAAAAGAATTTAATAAAATTGTATTCAGAGCCTTGTTGTTGATTGTTGCTTTTGGAGTACTGTGCTTATTAGGGGCATATGTCTTAGGGATTCCTGTTTTGAATATTTTGTATAGTGTGGATATTTCGGATTATAAAACACATTTACTTATTATCATTTTTGGTGCTGTATTATATTCAATGAGTACATTATTATCCGCTGCATTAACAACGGTTCGATATACTTTTGTTCAATTTATTGTATTTGGAATTTCATCTATAATTGCGTTTTTCTTATCACGCTTTTTAATTGTACAATACTCTATTTATGGCGCTGCACTTTCTTATTTGATTACAATGACATGTCAGTTTGGACTGTATGTTATAATATATTTTGTGATAATGAAAAAAATTGACTTTAAGGAGGTTGTTTAATGCCTTTGATTAGTGTAATAGTGCCTGTTTATAATGCAGAATCTTTCTTGCATATATGTGTAGATAGTATATTAAAACAGACATTTCATGATTTTGAACTAATGTTGATAGATGATGGTTCAAAAGATAATTCCTTTCAAGTAATGCAAAATCTAAATGAAAAAGACAAAAGAATTAAAATATATCATCATGAAAATCATGGCGCTGGATATACTCGTAATAGAGGGATTCAATTAGCTAGTGGAAAATACATAACATTCATTGATTCAGATGATTATGTGGATGTAGACTACTTAGATACTTTTATAAAATCAATTGGAGATAATGATGTTTTAATTTCTGGATATAATAAAGTGAGTATGGATGAACATAAGCTTTTGTTTACTTCCATTCCTAATGATTGTATGTGGACGGAGTTTAAATATGTATCGACTTGTGCAAAGATGTACTCTTTAGATTTTTTAAAGGCTAATAATATTAAGTATGCGCCATTAAAAATTGGAGAGGATGTGTACTTCAACCTGTCTATGAATTCAATAACAAATAAAATTAAAATCATTCCATATGCGGGATATAATTATTGTCTAAATCAAAATTCGGTAACACAAAATCAGAGTACTTTGAATAGGGACAATAAGATTTTGGACTTGTTGAATCAAATTCATAATAATTTGACATTAACAGAAAAATATTCGAATAAAATGGTACAGTATTTTTATCTGAAAACGGTTGTCCAGTTTTTATTGATGCAAGTAAATATATGTGATAAAGAAACATATTTAGACTTATGTAAAGAGGGCTTTGAATTTCTAAAATTAAATGGATACAATGGCTTTTCAGTTGTCAAAGAGGAAGAGTTTAAAATCAAGGTATGTACTTTTACGTATTGGCTAGCTAATAAACTACATCTTAATAGTTTATTGTATAGTTTACTTCGTCCATTACATCTTCAAATTGGATGATTGATTTATGTAACGAGCTATGTTAAGGTGTAAAAGTTGCAAGGAGGTATTAAATTGAATAAGATTCTATTAATTATTCCAGCTTATAATGAACAAGATTCAATATTGTCTACAACGCAGACAATTGATGAATATAATAAAAATCATTCCCATCTTTTAGATTATATTGTGATTAATGATGGATCTAAGGATAATACAGAACAAATACTTGTTGATCATGAAGTTCCTCATATTAAGTTAGTGCACAACTTAGGTATTGGTGGTGCTGTTCAAACTGGGTATAAATATGCATTTGAGAATGATTATGATATTGCGATTCAATTCGATGGAGATGGTCAGCATGATGTGAATTATGTAGAAGATATTTGTAAACCTATTATTGAGGGTAAGGCTAATATGACAATTGGATCTCGTTTTGTAGAAGGTTCTACTAGTGAATTTAAATCTACAAAGGCTAGACAGATGGGTATTAAAATTATTTCTTCTTTTATTAAGTGTTTTGCGCATGAAAAATTATATGATGTGACATCTGGTTTTCGTGCTATTGATAAAGGATTGATCAAACAATTTGCCTTGGAGTATCCATTAGAGTATCCGGAACCGATTTCAACAACACAAATATTAAAAGAAGGAAAGAAAATCACTGAAGTGCCTGTAGAGATGAATGAGCGTAGTGGTGGAGTTTCTTCTATTCGTAGTTGGAAGAATGCGTATTATATGATTAATGTTCTTTTATCCATCATGATCATTGGAACAAGGAGGTCAAAATAATGCCATTAAATTTAAGATTATTGATTTTAATTATTGCCCTTATTTTGGCTGCAGTTATTTTGAGAGTACTTCATAAAGATATGATCCCTGTTAAATATTCTTTATTATGGGGAATTGGTGTTATTGTATTAATTATTCTTTCTATTTGGCCAAATATTTTAGTTTCACTTGCGAACTTAATTGGATTTCAAACCATTTCTAATATGGTAACTGGGGTTTTATTTGTCATCTTGTTGTTTATTACCATTTCATTAACTGTGATTGTTTCAGGACAAAAGAAAAAAATCACTTTATTAGTACAAGAAGTTTCTATTTTAAAGAATAGAGTTAATGATTTAGAAGAAAAGAAGGGTGAGTAGAGTTATGATAACTCATACTTTTGTAGTATTAGCTTATAAAGAATCAAGATATTTAGAGACTTGTATTCAATCTGTATTGAATCAGGAATTTAAAAGTAATGTTGTGATTGCGACTTCTACAAGAAATGCATTTATTGAGCAATTGGCAAATAAATATCACTTAGAAATCATAGATAATCCAAATTCTGGAAAGGGGATTGGATATGATTTTGATTTTGCGAGAACTTGTGTGAATACGGATTTGGTAACAATTGCCCATCAGGATGATATTTATGATCCTACTTATTCAAAAGAAATTGTTAATAATTATTGGAAGTATAAGGATGCTACGATCTTATTTACAGACTATTTTGAATTAAGAAATGACAAAAGAGTATATGAGAATACAAATTTAAAAATAAAAAGGATTATGTTAAAGCCATTGCATAATAAAGAAAAGTCAAATAGACGATTTATTAAAAGACTGCCTTTAATGTTTGGTGATCCTATTTGCTGTCCTGCAGTTACTTTCTGTCAAAAGAATTTAAATGTAAAAACTTTATTTGCGAATGATATGAAGTGTGATATTGACTGGAGTGCTTGGGAGATTGCTTCGAAAATGGATGGACGATTTGTGTTTGTGAATAAACCGTTAATGGGACATCGTATTCATGAAGAATCAACAACAACAGAGATTATTGAAGATAATAATCGTTCAAAAGAAGATTATGAAATCTTTAGAAGATTTTGGGTTGCTCCTATCGCAAAATTATTGACAAAATTATATTCGAATTCAGAAAAAAGTAACAAAGTTTAAATTTTTTATGTTAGAATGTTAAAAGAGTTTTACAAAAGGAACTCTTTTTTTACGTTATAAGGTATATAAAAATAAAGGATATTAGCTATGAAAAGAAGAAGGTTGATTTCGGTTTTAACAGTAGTTTTAGTTTTTATAGGTTTATTATTGGTTCAAGTCGCAAAATGGGTACCAAATACTTTTGGAAATATTCCGTTTGAACAAGTTGTATTTCATTTATTAGTGCCAATGGAGGGTACAGACATGTCTTTTGTAGAAAGTTTCATTCAAGAGTGTTTACCAATACCTGCAATTGTATCTGGTTTACTTTTACTATTTTGCATTTTAAAAGACTGGACAGTAAGTCAGGATATAAAAGAAGGTGAATTTAGACATGTTCAAAATAATGTTCTGATTATTATTACATCTTTATCATGCTTATTTGTATATGTATTTGGAATAGCAGATTGTGTACATGCGATTGGAATTGATCAATATTGGTATAATGTCTCACATCCATCTAAGTTATATGAGGAATACTATGTGAATCCATCAACAGTGAAATATTCATTTCCTGAACAGAAGAGAAACTTAGTTTATATTTTTATGGAATCTATGGAAACAACATATGAAGATTTTGAACATGGTGGAGCTTTTGAAGAATCAAGAATTCCAGAACTTACAGAACTAGCAGACAATAATCTAACATTCTCTTATGGAAATAATGACAATAATGGCTTTTTAGAGCCTTCTATGTCTGGATGGACAGCAGCCGCTATGGTTGGACAAACGAGTGGGATTCCTTTAAATATTCCGGTTGATGGAAATAGTTATGTAAGTAAGGATAACTTTTTACCTGGGTGTTATTCAATTGGAGAAATATTAGAAAATAATGGATATCAAAATGAATTGTTGATTGGTTCGGATGGTGAATTTGGAGGACGTGAGTATTACTTTAAACAACATGGAAATTTTAATGTTGTTGATTATAATTCTGCAATTGAAAATGGTTGGATTGATAAAGATTATCACGTATGGTGGGGTTATGAAGATATTAAGTTGTTTGAATTTGCTAAAACAGAACTTACAAATTTAGCTGGTCGTGGACAACCCTTTAATTTTAATATGTTAACTGCTGATACACACCATATTGGTGGTTATCCATGTTCTGAATGTGAAGATTTATATGGAGATCAGTATTCGAATGTAATCCGTTGTTCGAGCAAGCATGTTATCGAATTAGTGCAATGGATTCAAGAACAACCTTGGTACGAGAATACGACAATAGTATTGGCTGGTGATCATAAGAGTATGGATCCAGATTGGTTTAAGGATATTGAGGCAAGTGGATATAATCGTAAGTGTTATTATGCCATTGTTAATTCGGCTGCAACACCGGTAACTCAGAAATCTCGTAAGATTTCAACATATGATTTATTCCCAACTACATTAGCAAGTCTTGGAGTCACATTTAATTCGAATAGACTTGGATTAGGTACCAATTTATATACAGATGAAGAAACGTTAGTTGAAAAACTAGGGTTTAAGAAGTTTGATAAGGAATTGACACAACACTCAAATTACTATGATAAATATATTTTGTATGGGAAGGGGAAGGATTAATGGCAAGAAAGAAAGTACTTCTATTGATCAATCCAAATTCTGGTAAGAAAAACTCGAAGGGTCAATTGTTAGATGTGTTAAATGAATTCTCATCTCAAGATTATCAAATGGAAGTATATGTATCTCAAAAACAGATGGATATTTGTCACTATATTGAAGAGTATGGTGAAAAGTATGACGTTGTAGCTGTATTTGGTGGGGATGGAACATTAAATGAGGCTACAAATGGTTTGATGAAATTACAGAAGAAACCGATTATATCCTATTTTCCAACGGGTACTATGAATGATTTCGGAACTAATTTTGGCCTTACTAATGATATGTTGCAATGTGCAAAGATTGCTTGTAAAGAAAATGTAGAGTCTTTTGATGTGGGTAAGATGAATTCACGTTACTTTAATTATGTGGCTGGCTTTGGAGCGTTTTGTAATGTGAGTTATGAAACAAAGCAGGAATTAAAGAAGCAATTAGGGAATATGGCTTATATTATCAAGGCTTTGCATGAAATACCTAACTTACATCCGTATCATGTAAAGATGAATATGGATGGCAAGGTGTTTGAAAAAGACTTAATGTTTGGATTAATTATTAATGGGAATCGTGTTGCTGGATTTGAAATGGTTGAGCAAGATGATAATACATTTAAGGATGGTGTATTCGATATTATTTTAGTCGAACATACGCCTAATTTATTAGAACTTTATAATTATCCTTTAGGAGTGTTACATCCTGAATTAAATATGAAGTATGTTGAAAGATATAGAGCTAAATCCATTATGATTGAATCCACTGAAAGATTAGCTTGGACATTAGATGGTGAAGAAGGAGAGTCAACATTAGTTGCTCATATAGACAATTATCCTAGAGCTTTACAGATATATGCAAACGAAAGAGATTAGTTTCTCTTTCTTTTTTTGGTTATTTTACATATCTTTTATTGAAATTGAAAGCGTATTTCATTAAAATGTATTTTATGGAAGGGGGATAGATAATGAGTAAAAGATTTAAACCGGTATTGGCATTAGTTTTAAGTTTGTTTATGTCTGTTTCTACATTATCAAATACATATACTGTTTTTGCAGAAGATGAGACAAGTGTACAAACAGATGAACAAACAAATGAAGAAAATTCAACTGAAACTACAGAAGAGAGTGAAGAGGAAACACAAAGTGAGGTAACTGCAGCTCCGACTGAGGATGAAAAACTAGGTGATTCAAGTATGATGGAATATTTCTTAGTAGAAAATCCTGTGTTGAATTCACCTGCAACTGAAAATTTTGTTTTATCAATGAATGATGCGAATGGATATTCAGATTTCAGTATTACTGTTCAAAAGATGGATGGAACTACTTTTGATTTAGAAGCTAGTGAACAAGTTGATAAATTGGTTAAATTCACAAAAGATTTTAGTTCTGCGGACAAAGGTGAAAATACTGTTACAACTCTTCATTATACTTATAATGGTGAAAAATATTATTTGAACTTTAGTGATTTAGGTATGGATGTTAAGTTTGGTGTGGATCAAGAATATTCTGGATATGATGAGACATTACCGGATATGACACAAGATGTTACTGAAGATGATGAACTTGGTAATGCCGTTATCCAAGTAACAAATTTGAATGATGCGTCTGAAGAAGTGGCAGATGGTATTATGGCTTCAGATCCTGAGGCGGCTATGGCTTTGATTGATGAAAATTCAGATATTGCGACACAATCTAATGAGGGTGTTACTATTTGTTTGGATCCAGGTCATGGAGGAAATGATAGTGGAGCCGTTGGTGTAAACAATGCTTATGAAAAAGATTTGACATTGAAAATTGCTCAATATTGTAAACAAGAGTTGGAAAAATATGATTGTAATGTTGTGATGACTCGTACAGGAGATACAAATCCTAGTCTTGAAGATCGTGCTAATTATGCGAAATTGCAAGGCGCACAATATTTGATTAGTATTCATTTGAATTCAGGTGGTGGATACGCTGTAGGAGCGGAAGTATATTATCCAAATACGAACTGGCGTCCTGATATTTCTCAAAATGGAAGAAATGTAGCACAAGCGATTCAAAATCAATTGGTGTCTTTAGGTATTCGTGATCGTGGTATTAAATTTAGAACAATTGATACGAATGAGTACCCTGATCCATTTAGATATGATGATGGTTCTGTTGCAGATTATTATGGAATTATCCGTAATGCAAAATACAATGGATTAACAGGATTGATTATTGAGCATTGTTTCATTAATAGTGTATCTGACTACAATAACTATTTAAATTCTGATGCTAAGTTACAAGAATTAGGTGTAGCGGATGCGAATGGTATTGTTTCAGCGCTAGGTTTATCTAAAAAAGATGCGAAGACATTGATTACAGGTGCAACAAAAACGAATGTATCGCAGATGGTAAATTATTTTATTAATAATGGTGGTACATATGACAAGTTCTCTAAATATGGTACTCAATATGATGGTATCTTAGCTCAAAAGGGTGCTGCAAATATTGAAGAGTTCTGTCAGATCTTCTATGAAGAAGCAATTGCTGAAAATATTCGTCCTGAAGTTGCATTCTGTCAGACTATGAAGGAAACGGGTTTCTTACAGTTTGGTCATGATGTAAAACCAGATCAATGTAATTTTGCAGGTCTTGGTGCTACAGGTAATGGTGTTGCTGGGAATTCTTTTGCGAGTGTTCGTGAAGGAATTCGTGCTCAAATTCAACACTTAAAAGCTTATGCAACAACGGATAATTTAATTAACGCTTGTGTAGATAATCGTTTTGGTTATGTAAAACGTGGTAGTGCTCCATATGTTGAATGGTTGGGTAAAAGAGAAAATCCGACTGGTGATGGTTGGGCTACTGGATCAAACTATGGTACTGATATTGTAGCCAGAATGAAAGCATTATTAAACACACAATATGTTTTATTGGGGTCTGGTGATATGTATCGCGTATACAATCCAAATAGTGGAGAACACTTCTATACTTCAAATAAGGCTGAAAAAGATCATTTAGTAAATCTTGGTTGGAAGTATGAAGGAATTGGATGGAAAGCTCCAACTGTGTCAAATTTTCCAGTATATCGTTTGTATAACGCAAATGGTGGTGAGCATCATTATACAATGAATGTAGCTGAAAAGAATAATCTAGTTAAACTTGGTTGGAAGTATGAAGGGATTGGTTGGTTCTCGGCTGATCCTAATGACAGTAACAGTGTTCCATTATTAAGAGAATACAATCCAAATGCTTTCTCAAACAATCATAACTACACAACAAATGCAAATGAACACAATTGGTTAGTTGGTCTTGGTTGGAAAGATGAAGGAAAAGCTTGGTACGCTACTAAGTAAATTAATTGCCGTATGGTTTATTCCATATGGCTTTTTTTGTTATAATGAACCAAGAAGAGGAGCGTATTTATGAAAGCGTACAAAAGAATAATAGCTTTAACGTTATGTGCTTTAACATGTGTATGTAATGTTACATACGTGAGTGCAGAAGAAACAACAGAGACAAATGAAGCCACAGAAACAAATGGGACAGCAAATTCAGGTGTAGGTGTAAATGAAACTACTGGAGAAACAGTTTCAGGTGGAGAAGAAAATGACACAGTAGAAAGTAGTGAAGTGGCAAATTCAGATGTTGGTGAATCAGAAACGGAAGAACAGACTATCGAAGAAAATTTCTTCTTATATGCGAAAAATGCGGGTGGACAAACGATTCAAGCTTATTATGATGCAAAGACAAATCAATATTATTTGTTTATGATGGCTTCGGATTCAAAAAAAGTAACCCTAACATATGTAGATAATAATAAACATCAGGTGACAAAAGATGTATCTTTTGATTCGAATGATACTTGTGTGTTAGAGGATGCTTTAAATGGACCTATTACAGTGGTGTATAAAAAATCGAGTTTACCAAGTTTATATATTGATTTAAAGGATACGACTTTAGATACAATTAAAGCGGACAAGAATATTAAGTATCCTGGCAATACTGTGATACTAGGTGATTCAAGTGGTACAAGTTCCTTTACAAATGTAGAAATCAAGGGTCGCGGTAATACTTCTTGGACGAGTTATGATAAAAAGGGATATCAGGTTAAGTTTGACAAGAAAACGTCTTTGTTTGGAATGGGAAAAGCAAAGAAATGGGTTTTATTAGCGAATAGTAGTGATGATTCTTTACTAAAAAATTATATTGCGTTTAGTTTAGCTCAAAATCTTAACTCACAATATCCAATTCATTGTCAATATGTAGATTTATGGATTGGTGGAGAATACCAGGGAGATTATTTAGTTACAGAAAAAGCGGAAATCAATTCGAGCCGAGTGAATTTACAAGATGAGTATGGAATATTGGCTGAATGGGATGATGCTTTCTATCAACAAGAGGATCATTGGTTTGAGAATTCTATATTAGGAGCTAAATTTGCGGTTAAAGAAACGGTAAATGAGGATGAGGAACATGTTCAAAAGGCAATATCAATTTTTAATGATTCTTTAACAGATTTCTATAGTACTCTATTAAATACAAAAAAGAAGGATATTACGATCGATTTGTTGAAGCAATATATAGATGTGGATTCTTTTGTACAATATTATTTAATCAATGAATATATGCTGAACGAGGAGTCTGTTACTACAAGCTTTTTTTGGTATAAAGATGGAGCTAATGATGTCATCCATTTAGGACCAGTTTGGGATTTTGATAGTTGTATGAACTATTATGGTTCTAGTAATGAGCTGTATATTTATCAAAGAAATTTATTTAGTACATTATTATCAATTCCTGCATTTTCTGAATATATAAGTAATTACTACAATACAAATAAATCTTTTTTTGATAATGCGAGTACTTTAGCTAGTAATAAGGCAAATGAAATACAATCATCTGTAGATATGAATTATATTCGTTGGGATACTTTAGGTAAACCAAATGGTAAGGGTGGCTATGTGAATCATGCAACCTGGCAGGGTGCTGTAAATACTACGGTTATGTGGCTTCAACAAAGATCAAAGAGTTTCTATATTCCTAAACTAGATGGTTTTGATTTTGTGTTGAATAAGACGAAGGATAAAATGACGATTCGTTATTATCCAACAAAATCGTATTCAAGTATTCGTTTTGCGATATGGTCAGGAGATAGTAATCAAACAGATTTAAAATGGTTTGATACGAAAAAAGAATCAAATGGATCTTTCTATACAGAAGTGAATTTAGATTCTTTTAAAAAGGCAGGAACTTTCATAATGCATGTATATAGTGGTGCAAATTCTATTACTGGAACCACTTTCTTTGTAGATTCCATTCCTGGTGGTATGCATAGATTGTATAATCCAAATAGTGGTGAACATTTCTATACAGAAGATACAAATGAAAAAAATTGGTTAGTTAGTCTCGGATGGATTTCAGAAGGCATTGGTTGGATTGCTTCGAACAGTTCCGATTATCCTGTATATCGATTGTATAATGCGAATGGTGGAGAACACCATTACACAATGAACAAAGCAGAAAAAGATATGCTAGTAAAAGCTGGATGGAAGTACGAAGGTATAGGTTGGTATTCAGCAAATCCTGATGATAAATCAAGTGTTCCATTATTAAGAGAATATAATCCAAATGCCTTTGCGAATAATCATAACTATACTGTAAATAAGGCAGAACATGAGTGGTTAGTTTCCCTTGGATGGAAAGATGAAGGGAAAGCTTGGTATGCTGTAGATTAATTTATAACAAGTCAAACTTTTTGTTTGGCTTTTTTTATGTTAATCTAAAAGCATAAAAGAGAGGGAAAACATTATATGTATAGGAGATTTATTAAAACATTGTCGCTTGTATTAAGTTGTGTTATGGTTATTTGTAACATACAAGTTACACATATTCATGCAGAAGAGCAATATCAACATAGCGACACAGCAACATCAGGATCAGTTACAATGAAAGTGGAATGGAATGATCCTGTATTAGGACAGCCAACAACATTTCATGTGTCTGCAACAGGAGGTAGTGGTGCTTACAAATTTAGGATGGATGCTCCAAGTTATACAAATCCGAATGAGATGGCATATGAATCCGTTGCTGATCCTAGTCGTGGTGAATGGATGAATTATACTAATGAATGTAATAGTACTGATTACTCATTCACTATGACTGCTTCGGGAACCTATAATTTGCGGTTTTATTTAATGGATAAAGCCGCAGGTGTTTATTATTTACGTGTTAGCACATACATTCAAGTTTTTGATTCTAATCATCCTAGTGTACGCTCAATTGTTCAATCAGCAGTTGCCCAATGTAATAATGCGACGGATGGTTCGGATTATCAGAAAGCATTATGGCTTCATGATTGGCTGTTAAATCAGCTGAAATATGATCGTTCATTAAAATGGTCAAGTGCTGAAAGTGCATTAACTAGAGGTTTAGGAACATGCCAGGCTTATGAAAGTGCTTATGCAATGTTGTTAAGTACAGTTGGAATTGAAAATGCAGAAACAAGAGATACGTATGATGGACATACATGGAATGCTATGAAACTGGATGGAGAATGGTATCAGGTAGATTGTACGTGGGATGATTCAAGTGATAATTGGTATAATTTTGATCAAAGACATTTATATTTTGGGTTAACAGATGAATTAATGGCTGTTGCACATCCAGGATATTCAAATATTTATACTGTTAGTGGTTATGGTACTCGTTCTACGAGTCTTAAGAATAATTATTTTGTGAAGAGTGGTGAAGCACAACAGTGGGTTGAATCCTATAGAGATAGAATTCAAAATAGTTTGAATTCGAAACAAACTCAATTCTCTATTCAAGCGGATAATTCTATACATCCAGCTAGTATTTATAAGATTCAAAATGGAATTATTACCTATGTAATGAATCAAAATGATTGGTTTGTAGATGGTAAAAAGGTTAATTTAGTAGCAACAGTAAATGATAAACAATTTGATTTTAATGTAACCTATCCAATAGACTGCACCAAACACGATTGGGATCAAGGTAAAGTTACAACTGAACCAACATGTACTAAAGAAGGTATTAAAACGTATACTTGTAAGAATTGTGCAACTACAAAGATAGAAACTATTAAATCATTAGGTCATGATTATTCAAATGAATGGACAGTTGATAAAGAGGCTACTTGCACACAAGAAGGAAGCAAATCTCATCATTGTACAAGATGTGATGATAAGAAAGATGTAACAACAATTCCTAAGACAGATCATCATTTTGATAATGGAGTAATTACTAAACAAGCAACAACTACAGAAACTGGTTTAAAAACATATACTTGCCAAGATTGTAAAACAACTAAATCAGAGATAATTCCTGTTATAAAAAATAATGATACAGTTGATTCAGAAGCTCCTGTAATAGATGTTGGTAGTATTAAGTTTAGTAAAGATTCAGCAACAGTGGGAGATACTGTAAAGATATCTGTTAAAATAACAGATAACGTTGGAATAAACGAATCTGTGATTATTCTGGAAAACTATGAAACAGGTAAGAAAATACATCTTCAAAAAGGTATTTATAACGAAAATACAAAAAAATATGAATATTCATTAGATATTAACGATGATATTCCAAATGGACATTGGTATATTAGTAGTATACAAGCAAGGGACAAAGCTGATAATTTAGGGATTGAAACATTTCAACAAAATGAGTATTCATTTATAGTGATGAGAAATAATGTGGATGTACATAAATGGAATGATGGTAAAATATTGCAACAAGCAACATGTACTAAGCAAGGCTTAAAAGAGTATACATGTTTAACGTGTAATAAAATTAAGATAGAAACAATCAAAACTTTAGGACATGATTATCCAAATAATTGGACAATTGATAAAGCAGCTACTTGTACACAAGAAGGAAGCAAGTCTCACCATTGTACAAGATGTAATGATAAGAAAGATGTAACAGTTATTCCAAAATTAAATCATAACTGGGATTCAGGTGTAGTAACGACAAAGGCTACTTGTACAAAAGATGGAATTAAAACTTATACTTGTCAGGATTGTAAGACGACAAAGATTGAAATAATCAAAGCTTTAGGTCATGTTTACTCAAATGATTGGATTGTTGATAAAGAAGCTACATGTCAAGAAGAAGGCAGTAAGTCTCATCATTGTACGAGATGCGATGATAAGAAAGATGTAACAGTCATTCCAAAGACAGATCATAATTGGGATTCTGGAGTTGAAACAACAAAAGCTACTTGTACTCAGTCTGGAGTTACAACATATACTTGTAAGGATTGTAAGACTACAAAGACGGAAATAATCAAAGCTTTAGGTCATGATTATTCGAACGAATGGACAATTGATAAGGCTGCTACTTGTGCTCAAGAAGGTAGTAAGTCTCATCATTGTTCGAGATGCGGCGCTAAGAAGGATGTTACTGTAGTTTCAAAAGTTGCTCATAATTGGTCAAGTTGGAGTGTTGTGGAACAGGCCACAACTAAGAAAGAGGGAAAAGAAAGACGTACTTGTAGAACTTGTAATGCAACAGAAGAGAGAAGTATCGCAAAGCTAAAAGTAGAGACTCAATCTATGTTTCGTTTATATAATCAAAATAGTGGAGAACATTTCTATACGGCAAATGCAGGTGAAAAGAATCATTTAGTGAATATTGGCTGGATTTATGAAGGTATTGGATGGAATGCTCCTAAAACAAGTGATTATCCTGTATATCGTTTGTATAATGGTAATGGTGGAGAACACCACTATACAATGAATAAAGCAGAGAAGGATATGTTAGTAAGAGCTGGATGGAAGTATGAGGGTATTGGCTGGTATTCAGCAGATCCAAAGGATAGTAATAGTATTCCGTTATTAAGAGAATACAATCCAAATGCTTTAGCGAATAATCACAACTATACAACAAGCAAGCCAGAACATAATTGGTTGATTAGCTTGGGTTGGAAAGATGAAGGAAAGGCTTGGTATGCATTAAATTAGGAGGGAATTAAAAGTGAAAAGGAATTGGAATAATGTATTGAAGTATTTAATTTGTTTTGTATTAGGGTTATCTTGTTTTGGACAAATGAATGTGTATGCTCAAGAAGAATATGAAATCAATGATGTTAATGAAACAGAAGAAAATTATGGTTCATTAACTATTAAAGTTAGTAAGAATTATGAGTATGCGTATGAAGTGCTAAAATTAGTAAATCAAGAAAGAAATAATGTTGGATTACCTGCATTAACAATGGACAAGGATTTATTAGATGCAGCCATGCAAAGAGCTGCAGAAATATCTGTGTATTATGGGCATACTCGTCCTACAGGTAAATCATGTTTTAGTGCATGTTCAAAAATGTCAGGAGAAAATATTGCTGTATGGCAAAATACACCTAGTTTTGTGATGGATAGTTGGATGAATTCAAGTGGACACAAAGGGAATATTTTAAATTCAAGTTATTGTTCAATTGGTGTCGGATGTGCATATGTGAATGGTATTTATTATTGGGTACAATGTTTTTCTTATGATGAACCAACAATTGTTTTTCAACCACAAAACACTTTTGATACTTTAACAAGTGTGTCATACAATAAAACATTCTTAAATGATAGTGGTGTCAGTTTTGAAGTTTCTAATTCTACTTCTGAAGGAAATATGATAGCTGACGGACAAAAATGTTATGGCAGTACTAAAGATTATTCACTTTATATAACTCGACAGGATTATTCATTTGTTGGAATTGTTGATAATTCATGTATTGACTGGTCTGTAAGTAATGGAGCTAATGTTAAAGTAAATGATATTAGCGTAACAGTTACACCAAGTAATGTTGGTCAGTATATATTGTCTGCAAGATTTGGTGATGGGGATAATAGAGTTGATGCCAATAATACCGTTGATTTTACTGATCATGAATGGTCAGATTGGGAAGTAATTCAACAGCCCACTACAACAAATGATGGTATGGAGCAAAGAATTTGCAAAACATGTAATAAAAAGGAGCAAAAGACTCTACCTAAGTCAACTATAGAAGGTCAATCTATGTATCGTTTATATAATCCAAATAGTGGAGAGCATTTTTATACGTCAAACGTAGGTGAAAAGAATCATTTGGTGAATGTTGGTTGGATTTATGAAAAAATAGGATGGACTGCTCCTAAATTCAGTGATTATCCTGTATATCGTTTATATAATGCAAATGGAGGAGAACACCACTACACAATGAATAAAGCTGAAAAAAATTATTTAGTAAGTGTAGGATGGAATGATGAAGGAATTGGTTGGTATTCAGCAAATCCTAAAGATAGTTCAAGCATTCCGTTATTAAGAGAATATAATCCAAATGCATTTGCAAATAACCACAACTATACAACAAGCAAACCAGAACATAATTGGTTAATTGGTTTGGGTTGGCTAGATGAAGGTATGGCTTGGTATGCATTGAGTTAATAATCGCGAACGAATTTAAAATAAATCAATTTTGATGTTCAGACTTTTCCGCTTTTGGGGAAGTCTTTTTTATTGTTAATATAGTAACATAATGTAACAAGTCATAAAATATACTTTAATTTAAGAATTGTCATATTATATAGTAGCAAATAATACTATTCTTTGATATAGTAGAAGTAGAGTTTCACCTATAGAAAGGAAAATATAATATGAGGAGAATTTTAGGTGTATTTATGGCGTTGTTTATCTTTTGTGTACCAATTGGTATACAAGCAGAGGAGGAGGTGTTATCTTTTGAATATACAGGTCAAAAGATAGAAATTGAGGATGCGACTGATTATTATTCTACTCCTGAGTTTGAGCGGTTAGAGGATGCTCCAATTAATTGTGGAAAGTATTTAGTAAAAACGAATGATGGTTATGTCATTTTAGAAATTAACCCCAAAAAAGTACAAGTGAATGTAAGTTACAACAAGGATTGGAGAGAACAAGATCCTGAAGAAAAGAAATATCTGTGTAAATTTGAAGGGGATTATGAGTTTAAGTTAAAAACTTTAGCAAATGGAGATTTTGTATCATTGGATGATTACGAAGGTAACATTGATTTTCAATTTGAGCCAAAGAATGAAAAAGGCGTTCCAGTTGAAAAGACAAAGATTACGCATTCGGATGTAGAAGTTGTTTATTCTGAAAATGGTTTAATAGTTGATAGTGGTAAAAGCGATATAAAACCAATCCTATTAAAAGATGCAGGAGAATATATTGTTAGTTTTGATGTTGATTCGAAGTATTATGAATCTATTCCATTTATAGTAACAATTCTTCCTAAAATGATTCAGTTGCAATTGCCAAACTATCAAAAATATGTTGGAGAAACAGATCCAATCTTAGAAACAAGTGATTACAAATTAACTAGAGAGCCTGGAGAAAAAATTGGAAATTATAAGCTTACTGCACAGAGTAAGTCAAAGAATTATATATATGAAATTGTTGCAAATGATACATTCGCTATCTTAGATTCAAAGCAACAAAGCATAAGACCAGAAGAAAAGAAAGATCCATTAGTATCAATTAATCCTTCGAATAAAGATAAGTACAAATATGCAAGTGCTACAGATATGGAATCAAATAAAGATATAGAAACCAAAGTAGATAAAGAATCTCAGAAAACAGAAACAAAAGTTGTAACAGGTATATCAAATTTTGTTTCAATGTATTATTTGATGATGATATCTAGTATTGCAGTGATAATGTATATCTTAATAAAGAAAAGAAATGTTAAAAGTTAAATAAGAATAAACAGAGCCTTCGCTTAGAATATGAGTGGAGGCTTTGATATTATTAAATGAAATAATAAATTAACAAATGATGCTATTTTGCTATATTGATAAATGTATGCTAGAATTTTTTAGCGTATAACACGTGTTTAACGCATTAGTTAATTTAAGAGAATCTCTTGATTGTTGAAGATATACATATGAATTTTCAGGTGAGATAATTTTAAATGGCAGTAGCAAAAATTTAATAACAACATATTTTGAAATTTATATTTTAGTCCATTGTATAGCTATATTAATAAGTTTTGATTGGTTCTAGAATTGAGGAGATAGAGCACATCTAAAACAATTGTGAATTTTTTGTAAATATGTTGTTATAAAATAAATGAATGACATTTAATTAATTATTTTTATAGCAATTCGTGATAAAAATAAATACTAACATGAAACGCTTTAGATAATATTAAATGAACAAATTTATAGGTAATATGTTTAATAAGTGATTGATTATTAGCTGTCCTCATGAATGATTACAGTAAAAGGAAAGGAAAATATATGCAACACGTATTTTTAGTTGGCGCAAAGTCTTTAGGCGCATATGGTGGATATGAAACGTTTGTTTATAAATTAACTGAGTATCATCAGAATAATAATAATCTTAAATATCATGTAGCTTGCAAAGCAAATGGAAATGGATGTATGGATGAAACTAAGTTGAGCAACGTCACAAGAATTTGTGATTCAGAATTTGAATTTCATAATGCACATTGTTTCAAAATAACTGTTCCAGAAATTGGGGCTGCACAAGCTATTTATTATGATATTAAATCATTGGATTATTGTTGTGAATATATTAAAAACAACAATATAAAAAATCCGATTGTATATATAATGGCTTGTCGTATTGGCCCATTTATGAAAAAATATTATAAAAAAATCCATAAAATGGGAGGACAAGTTTATTTAAATCCAGATGGACATGAATGGATGAGGGCGAAGTGGAGTGCACCTGTACGTAAATATTGGAAAGAATCTGAGAAAATGATGGTTAAATGGAGTGATTTAGCTATTTGTGATTCTATAAATATTGAGAAATACATTCATGAACAATATGATGGAAAGGGTATCGGTAACGGAAATCCTAAAACTACATATATTGCTTATGGTGCGGACTTAACGCCAAGTATTCTATCAGATACCGATGCCAAATTGGTTGATTGGTACAAAGAAAAAGGGTTAACTAAAAAGGATTATTATTTGGTTGTAGGCAGATTTGTTCCTGAAAACTCATTCGAAATTATGATTCATGAATTTATGAAATCAAATTCTAAAAGAGATTTTGCGATTATCACAAATGTGAATGATAAGTTTTTAAATGAATTAGAAAGTCGTTTACATTTCTCAAAGGATAAACGAATTAAATTTGTTGGCACTGTATATGATCAAGAATTGTTGAAGAAAATTCGTGAGAATGCATATGCATATTTCCATGGGCATACCGTTGGGGGAACAAACCCAAGCTTAATCGAGGCACTAGGTAGTACAGATTTAAATTTATTGGTTAATGTTGGTTTTAATAAAGAAGTAGCTATTGATTCAGCGTTGTATTGGGATAGAGAAGAAGGCAAGTTAACGCAATTGATTAATCAAGTCGACAATAAACCTGAGGAAGAAATTAAAACTTTGGGCCTTAAAGCTAAGGAACGTGTACAGAAGGCATATACATGGAAAAAAATATGTGGACAATATGAAGATACATTCCTTTCAGGAGAAAACTAGTTATGATAGATATATTGTATTTACATTCTGGTGCTGAGTTATATGGAGCAGATCAAATTTTGATAAATATTGTAACAAATTTAGACAGAGAAAAGTATACACCTCATGTATTGATTCCGAACGATGGTCCTTTGAAGGATATTTTAGATAAGAGTAACATAGATACAACAATTATTGATTATCCAATAATTAGAAGAAAATATTTCAATCCTAAAGGTATGATTGAATATTGTGTATCATATATGAAGAGTATAAAACGAATTAGTAATTATATTGAAGAACATGATATAAAAATTATTCATAATAATACACTAGCCGTTTTAGAAGGTATTTATTTCTCTACTTTTAAAAATATTCCAGTTATTTTTCATTTACATGAAATGATTGAACATCCGAGAGTAGTGGCAAAAATAATGTATAAAATCGCATTAAATCACTCTACTAAAGTCCTGGGAGTTTCAGAAGCATTAAAATATTATGTTTTAGGCTTAACTAAAAGTAAAAAAGATATGTTAGTATTGCATAATGGTATTGTAGATAAATCTTTACTTGAAAAAAAAGTTGATATAAGAAAAGAATTAGGGATTCCAAAAGATGCCATTGTTTATACACATGTAGGAAGAATAAATGCTATAAAAGGGCAAAAAGATTTTGTTGACGCACTCAAAAAAACGGAGAACCAAAATATATATGGGTTAATTATAGGGGATGCGTTTTCAGGAGAAGAGTGGAGAGTCAATGAGCTTGTTGATTATATAAATAATAGTGGTATTTCTAATCGAATTATTTATCCGGGCTTTAGAGAAGATATGCAAAACGTATATAACATTACTGATGTACTAGTATTATCAAGTGTACAGTATGATTCATTTCCAACTGTTGTATTAGAGGCTTTGTCTTTTTCAAAACCAGTTATTGCTTATGATTGTGGTGGTGTTGTTGAAATGGTCCAGGATGAAAATAATGGATATATTGTTGATCAAGGAGATATTGAGGCATTATCGTCTAAAATTGAATACTTATCAAAAGATTTTAACATAAGAAAAAAAATGGGGATTAATAGTAGAATTAGATTTGAAAAAGAATTTTCAATAAGAGAATTTATTATTCGTTTACAAGATATTTATAACAATTTAATTTAAAAGAGGTTAAAATGTACGATAAATTAGTTATTGTTGCTGGATTTCAAGAAGATAAAAACAATGGTCCAACTGGTGTGATTAAAGGATTAATTAAAGGTTTTAATGATAATGGATTTAGGGATTATGAATTATTGTTATACAAAAATGATGAATCAAAATCAGCTTACATTAAGCGAATGGTTAAAAAAATATTAGGGTGTAAAAATTGTATTATCAATATTCACACAGATGGTTTCATTATTCCTTTTATAGCTTACTTTTTTTCGTTATTTAATGATAAAAATAAGTATTATTTAACATGTCATGGCATTTCAAAAGTTGAAAAAGAATACGGAATAAATATTAGTAAAAAGAATTTGTTTTTAGAAAAAATATTATACAAACATTTTTCCAACCTCATATGTGTTTCACAAATGCAAAAGAACGATATTTTTAAGTTATACGGAAGAAAGCATAATGTTAGTGTTATTGAAAATGGAACAGATGCATGGGATTATCGAAAGGATTGTATAAATAAAAAGAATATCAATATTATTAATTTAGGCGGATTATCTGAAATTAAAGGCTTAACTACTTCACTAAACTTGTGTAGATACTTAAAAGCTCGAAACATTTGTTTTAAAATGGATATTTATGGTAATAACGTAGATAAAACACAAGAAAAAAGGTTTGAAGATATGATAAATGAATTTAATTTAAATAAGGAAGTTCATTATGTTAAATATATTAGTAATAAAGACGAATTATACGAAACAATTCAAAACTATAATATAATGCTTTGCTTGAGTGAATATGACACTTTTAATGTTGCTATCTTAGAAGCAATTGCTTTAGGGTGTATTTGTATTTCAAGTAATCATTGTGGAGCAACTGATATTGTTTTGAAGAATAATGCAGGTTTTGCATATTCAAAAGAAGAAAACAATTTAAGTGAGATTGTTGATTATATTGAGTCATTTGAAAAATGTGAAAATAAAAATAGTTATTGTGTTCAATATAATAGTTTAAAAAATGAATATTCATGGAAGGGTATATCAAAAAAGTATATAGATATGGTGAAATATGATAGAAGTGTTAAAAAAAAAGAAACTAGAATACTGTGATTTATTAATTCTTATTGTTTTAATATGTTCATTTTTATATGGAATAATTCAAAAAAGTCTGATTTTATATGTACCGATTCTTGCCTTTGCATTTATGAAATTTAAATATGGAATGAGAATATTTGATGCAAAGGATAGTATATTATTAATTTTATTAGCACTAATTGTTCCTGATAATTATTTAATCATTGTCATTGTTTTATATTTGTATTTTAAAAATATAAAAGAACACGGATTAAAGTTTAAAACGGAGAAGATTTTAATTTATACCGTTTGTTTGATTGTCTATATTGTGTTCAATATTATTGTTCACATACAAAATGTTAATAATATATTTTTTTATTTGTTATATAATCTGCCTTTTTTAGTATCGGCATTATTAATGATGAATGTGGTTAATAAAAAGGGATTCAGAAAAGGGGACATAGATTATTTATTAAAATGCTTTGTACTTATACAAATAGTCACTATCATATCTTATGCTTTAACACATTTAAAAATTATTTTTAGTATGATTGATAATGACTGGGTATCAGGTACATTAGGGAATTATCATAGTGATGTACTTATGATAATTTGTTCATTTGCTTTTTTATATTTTTTATTTCGTATAAATGAAGATAGAAAGTGTGTTGGATGGGCTATTGCATCAGCTATAGTTGCTTTAGCAACAACTGCGGTAACATATACAATTGCGTTATTGTTAGCTTTTATAATTGGTATTGTATTTACAAAAAGTATTGATAAAAATAAAAAAAAGAAATATGGAATGTTCATTTTGCTAGGTATTATAGCATTTTATTTGTTAAGTCCTCGCTGGGTAACAGCACAATTGTTCAGATTGTTTGATTATAATTACTTTCAGTACAGAATTCCAAAAATTAAATATTATATTACTACATTTATAACAATGCCATTTACTGAAGGAATATTTATATTATTATTTGGTGCAGGTGCAGGGTTGTATTCGTCACGTGCAGCTGAAACTTGTGCAGGTGGGTATATAGGTATATATGATAAATTTTTTACTCCGTACAGCTCGCATTGTAGAAAAAAATATATTGAGTCAGTATTTAATTCAATCGATCCTACACATGAAGCAAAAACAAGTTTATTAGGTAGTGCTAGATCCTCTTTGCTAGCAGTACATGGAGAGTTAGGATTAGTAGGAACTGTGTTTTTAATATTGTTTATTAAATATCTATATTCAGGAACGAAAAATATCTATAAAAATGTTTTGGTTAATTATTTTGTTTTGTTGATGGTGTTTGAGAGTATTATAGAATTTCCAAAAATGGGTATTATTTTTTGGATAGTTTATTTAGCAATAAGAGAAAATACTAAAAATAATAATTAAAAACAAATTATATTGTTAGTATTATGGAGAGGTAACATGTATTCAAAAAAATATATTTTAATTTGTGGGATAGCCAATATTATTTCTGGTGCACCTATTTATTATAAAAATAAAATTGATTATTTAGAAGATAAGAAATGGAATGTAACTGTTTTACCTATTAATTCTGGTACTGTATATATAAATGGTTTTGAAAAATATAATCATAAAAATTTTGAGTTTTTACAGTATTATCCTTTTGTTTTTAACAAAAGGAAGATTGAGGAATATTTACAGATTTTAAGTGATTATGTTTTAAAAAATGATACAAATAATTTTGAAGATATTGTGATTGAAACCGGTACGGATTATACTGCATACTGGGGAGAATTGTTAGCAAAAAAAATAAATGCAAAACACATAGTTGTATTTTTAGATGAAAATAATGCTTTTGTAAATGAAAATACTTATGAGTTTTTTAAGTTTAAGTATATGAGAAAAGAATTGGCGTGTATTTCAAATCAGTCATTAAGCAGGATATTTGGAAAATATTTTGATCTTTTAGATGAAAATGCGCATGTGCTAACAGCTTGTTGCTCTAATTCTGTTGGAAATGTAGTTTCCTCGTTAATTGATAACATTCCTAAAGGGGATTATGTTATAGGCTCAATCGGTAGATTGGAAAAAGGTTATGTTGTTAACATTATTGATAGTGTAATAAACTTTGCGAAAATGCATCATGAAAAAAACTTTGTTATGTGTTTTATAGGAGGCTCAGATAACTCAGAAGTGATTAACCAAATTAAAAAATCTTTTTCAAACGTTGGTAATATCAAACTTTACATTACTGGATTTCTTTGGCCAATACCAAAAGATGTTTTTGAATGCTTTGATGTATTTATTTCAGGTGCTGGAAGTGCTAATGTTTCAGCAAATATGGATATTCCAACTATAAGAATGGATGTTATAAATAATAAACCATTAGGAATTATCAACGATGTTTTGAATGAAACCGATTTTACTTTAACTAACGAAGCTAGTATAGAAGATTATTTAGACTATTTGTTATTAAAAGGTAATTCTATTGGTATTAAAAATAGAATTACAATTGAGGAACAACATAAGTGGATTAATGACTGTTTTGATAATCATATAACGTTCTTAGATAATAGCACAAAAGATAAAAATTATTTTGACACAAGTAATTTAATTGGAAATGATAAAAAAAGAATTTTAAAAGTATTTTTTGCATTCTTTTCTTTGGATACTTATTTGAAGTTAAAGAAAATTATCAAGCATGGAGATTTGAAATGAATACAAATATAGTTGTAAAAAATTTTATTTGGCGGTTTGCTGAACGATGTGGAGCACAAGTTGTGACGTTTATAGTTTCTATTGTACTAGCAAGAATATTGTCTCCAGCAGATTATGGAAAAATTGCATTAGTTACTGTTTTTACTACCATTATGCAAGTTTTTGTCGATAGTGGATTGGGAACAGCATTAATTCAAAAAAAAGATGCGGATGATTTAGATTTCTCTTCTGTTTTTTATTTCAATTTTGTTGTTTGTATTGTATTATATTTATTTATGTTTTTTGTTGCTCCATTAATTTCTAAATTTTACAATGATCAAACATTTACGCCTATCATACGAGTAATTTCAATTACTATTATTATTTCTGGAATTAAAGGAATACAGCAGTCTTATGTATCAAAAAATATGCTTTTTAAAAAGTTCTTTTTTTCAACTTTAGGAGGCACTGTGTTCTCAGCGTTTTTAGGAATTGCTTTAGCTTATTGTGGGTTTGGTGTATGGGCAATTGTAGCACAACAATTATCAAACACGATTGTTGATACAATTATATTATGGATTACGGTTGATTGGAGACCAAAGAAGATTTTTTCTTGGACACGTTTAAGTACATTGTTATCATTTGGATGGAAATTGTTAGTTTCGTCTTTGCTAGAAACTGTATATAATAATTTAAGAAATTTAATTATTGGTAAATATTATTCTTCATCTGATTTAGCTTATTATAATCAAGGGGATAAATTGCCTAATGTATTTGCCACAAACATTAATGTTTCTATTGATAGTGTTTTATTGCCAACAATGTCAAATGAGCAGGATGATAGAGTAAAAGTAAAGGCAATGACTAGACGATCGATTAAGATAAGTACTTATATTATGGCGCCAATTATGATTGGTCTAGCTTTTTGTGCTGAGCCAATAGTAAAATTAATATTAACTGACAAATGGTTACCATGTGTACCGTTTTTACGGATTTTTTGTGTTACATATATGTTTTATCCAATACATACTGCAAATTTAAATGCCATCAAAGCTAAGGGAAGAAGTGATATGTTTTTAAAATTAGAGATTTTAAAAAAAGTATTTGGTTTAGCTTTGCTGTTTTGTACAATGTGGTATGGCGTAATGGTAATGGCCTATAGTTTATTATTTGCAAGTGTTATTAATCAAATAATTAATTCATGGCCTAACAGGAAATTACTTGAATATACCTATATCGAACAAATAATAGATATATTACCAAGTATTGTATTATCGTTAATTATGGGAATACTTGTTTATTTTATTGGATTGATTAATTTACCTAACATTTTTGTTTTATTAATTCAGATTTTAGCAGGTATAATGTTATACATAATTGGATCTGTGATTTTTAAACTAGAAGAATTTAAATACATTATGAATGTTGTAAATGGATTTATAAAAAAATAGAAAGAGGATAAAATGGAAACGATATTAATTACTTCAACAGGTTCTGTTGCAACGGACATTACAATTAAAAGTATGAAAAGAATGGGATATAGGATTATTGGATGTAATATCTATGCTAAAGAGTGGGTTGTTGAGTCTTGCGAAATGGATGGATTTTATCAAATTCCACCAGTAACTAAGGAACTAGATTATTTAGAAGCAATAAAGAAAATTTGTATTACAGAAAATATTAATTATATTTTCCCAATGATTGATTATGAAATTGATTTTTTAAGTAAAAACAGAGAATGGTTTAAAGAACATAATGTTACATTATGTATTTCTCCTAAAGAATCTTTAGAAATTATTAGAAATAAGAAAGTGTTACAGGATTTTGTTAAGGAAAATTGCCCATTAACAAATACAATACCGACTAAATTATTAAAGGATATTAAAACATTAGAATGGGATTTTCCGGTCGTTTGTAAACCGTATAGTGGCAGAAGTAGTCAAGGCTTAAAATATATTTATAATCAACAAGAGTGGGATGATTTTGTAAATAATGTTGATAAGAATTCTTATATTGTAGAGCCGTTTATAGAAGGACCTATTGTAGTCGTAGAAGCTGTTAGACAACCTAAACCGAATAAAGTTGCTGCAGTATCTCGAAGAGAAATAATTTCCACACCTCATGGATGTTCAATAACAGTTGTTGTATATCAAGATAATGAGTTAGAACAAGCAACAAAGATTTTAGCTGAAAAATTAAATGTTATTGGAGATGTAAATTTTGAATATATTTTAGCTCCAGATGGTAAATATTATTTAGTTGAATGTAATCCTAGGTTTTCTGCAGGATGCGAATTTGCATGTATGGCTGGATATGATTGCGTAGAAAATCATATTAAATGTTTCCAAGATAAAATGATTGAAGATTTTCATTTTAAACACAATATGATTATTTCTAGAAAATATGAAGAATACATTACTGCAGTCGATTGTGATGTTCCTTATTTCAATACAATAAAGTAGAATTTAAAATATTATGTAAAGAATGGAGGATTTTAATATGAAAGACAACAATATTTTAGTTACAAGATCATCAATGCCTAGTTTAGATGAATATGTTGAAGAAATAAAAGATATGTGGGATACACATTGGCTGACTAATATGGGTCCTAAACATAAAAAATTACAAGAAGGATTGATTGAATATTTAGATGTTGAAAATATAGATTTAATGACAAATGGTCATATGGCCTTAGAATTATCTTTACAGGCATTAAATTTATCTGGTGAAGTAATTACAACTCCATTTACTTTTGCGTCTACCACGCATGCAATTGTTCGTAATGGATTAGAACCTGTATTCTGTGATATTGATCCTAATGACTTTACAATGGATGTCACAAAATTGGAATCTTTGATTACAGATCGTACCTGTGCCATTATGCCAGTACATGTATATGGCAATGTTTGTAACATTGAAGAGATTGATCGTATTGCTAAAAAATATGGCTTAAAAGTGATTTATGATGCAGCACATACTTTTGGTGAAACATACAAAGGTAAAGGCATTGGTTCTTATGGGGATGTTTCTTGTTTTAGTTTTCATGCGACAAAAGTATTTAATTCCATTGAAGGTGGAGCTGTTTGTTTCGGTAATGAATTAAAGGATTTTGGATTGGATTTATATCGTTTAAAAAACTTTGGTATTCGTGGACCAGAAACAGTAGATGCAGTGGGTGCAAATGCGAAAATGAACGAATTCTGTGCGGCCATGGGAATCTGCAACTTAAGGCATGTTGATGAAGAAATTGAGAAACGTGGAAAAGTGGTAGAAAGATACCGTAGCCATTTAGAAGGTGTAGCTGGAATTCAATTAAGTCCAATTCAAAAGGATGTAAAATCAAACTATGCATATTTTCCAGTTGTATTTGAAGAAAAAGAATTTGGTGCTACTAGAAATGAAGTTTTTGATAAATTAGCGGAAAATGGAATTGGTGCAAGAAAATACTTCTATCCTTTAACAAATAGCTTTGATTGTTTCCATGGAAAATATGATTTAGATGAAACACCAGTCGCTAGATATATCAGTAATAGAGTATTAACGTTACCTTTATATGCGGATTTAGCAATTGAAGATGTTGATAGAATTTGTAACATAATTTTAGATTTAAAAAAGTAGATTTAATAAATAACAAAATAGAAAATAAGTATTTAAATACTTATTTTCTATTCTATTGGGAGAAATAAAGAATGTATAAGAATGAACAATGTTTAGTAAAGCAGCGTAGGTCAAATATTGAGCTTTTCAGAATAATTACTATGTTAATAATTATTGCACATCATTATGTGGTGAATTCAGGATTGCTTAATTATATACCAAGCAAATCTTATTTAGAATATAAAGATTTATTTCTCTTAGTACTTGGTTGGGGTGGTAAAACAGGAATTAATTGTTTTGTACTGATTACTGGGTATTTTATGTGTAAATCTAATGTTACACTTTTAAAATTTATAAAATTGTTATCTGAAGTTATTTTTTATAATTTAATAATTTATTTCTTGTTTTCTTTTTTTGGATATCAATCAATCACTTTTGATGGTCTAAAAAATTGTATATTTCCTTTTTTTTATGTTGCAAATGGTTTTACATCATGCTTTTTAATATTTTATTTATTTATTCCATATATTAATAAATTAATTGAGTATTCCGCTATCTGAAGTCCATGCAATACGCTACAGAAGTCCACATAATCCGTTAAAGAAGTCCATCTTTTTTGAATCTTAATACGTAATACAAGTCCACTAAAAAACACGGTCAAATTAAATCAACCGTGTTTTTTGGTTATTTCTTATCTTTTAATTTAGAGTATGTTTCTCTTAATGATTTTCCATGTAATGTAATCAAATAAGATGAATTAATTATCCTATCTAATATCGCATCCGCTATAGGTCCTCCATTTAATAATTGATGCCAACCATCAAATGAATATTGACTACAGAATATTGTTGATTTCTTATTACACCTTATTTCCATCAATTCAAGTAGATCACTTCTTTCTGATTCACTTGTCGATTTTAATAAGAATTCATCTAGTATCATTAAATCATACTTTCCTAGTTTTTTTAGATATTCATTATATTTTCCTTGAATCCTCATTTCTTCAAATTTTGAGAATAGTTCTGGTAACCGAATATATAAAACTGTTTTTCTATCTCTACAGGCATGGATCCCCAAAGCGTTTGATAACCATGTTTTACCACAGCCGGATGCTCCTACAAAAATTACATTCAACCCGTTGTTTATATAATTGTTTGTAGATAATTCCTCCATTTGCGAGCGATCGAGTTTTCTGTCTGGATTATAATTAATTGATTCCATACTTGCTGTAGAATCATAAAAATGTGCATTCTTGATAAATCTTTCTATTGTATGATTTACTCGACTATCATACTCCATATCAATTAATTCGCTGAACCGTTCATCGAATGATAATTGACTGTATTCTGGGCTTGCACTTTGTAATTCATATTGTTCTGCAATAACTGGTAATCTCATTTTCTTCAATTTTTCTATCAATTCACTCTTATCCATTGTTCTTGCCTCCGTAATAGTCTTTTCCTCGCACAAAGGCATGCATATCACATTCACTTTGTACATTATCATTTTTATCTTTCAAATCTTGATTTGACTGTAATATCATCTTAATATTTTTATAGCCAGGCTGACTGATGTGATCCAACGCCAATTGACACGCATTTTCCAGTCTGGTTTTTCCATATTTATCTGATAGTTTCAACAATGACATACAACCTTTATAAGCTTGTTCTTCAACTTTATAACGATCAAACAGTTTGGAAACTAAAATCGAAGTATTGTCTCCAATAGAGGCAGCCCACTTCATAAAACGGTCTTTGTTCCATTGAAATTTTTGGTGATTCTCCGGCATATGACTTTCATTTGTTGAGTATTGATTGATACGACCATATAATCGATCATGGGTACAAATTTGATTCATTTTATAATATACAGTTACAGTTCTTTTTGTGACTTTTACATCTACATAATTTCCAACGTATTCATATGGCACAGAATAATTCATTTTTTCTATCGAAATATGATAATTTAATTGAACTTTAGCTCGTTTCCATACACTCAACTCAAATGGCTGTTCAGGTAGAGCTTTCATAAACGGAAGTTCTTCGTCTAAATATACGCTTTTTCTAGAACCATCCTTTTTCTGAAAAGGTCTGTTATTGAAATTGTCCAATTCTTTGATAATTGCTTTGTTTAGGTCCTCAAACGAAAAGAATTTCCTGTTTCTAAGTTTACCGACAATGGCTACTGTACAATCTCCAACCGCGCCTTCAACAGCTGCCTTATCTTTAGGCTTACGCACTCTTGTTGGAATAATAGTTGTATCATAATAGTCTGCCATTTCCTGATATGATTTGTTTAATATTGGATCCTCATATTTCTTGTTTTGGATAATTCCTACTTTTAGATTGTCTGGAATCAGAATCCTTGTAACTCCGCCAAAATAACGGTAAGCCTGGATATGGCAATCGACCCAATCATTGATTTTCATGCTTGGACATGCTTGAACATAACTGTACATACTAAATGGTAATGTTGCCTCGAATAAATATGCAGGGATTGCTTCTCCTGTGTAACGATCATACACATACATACGGGTGCCATTCCAATCAACCATCATTTTATCACCCGGTTTATGATTGATATGCATCGTAAGATTATGCTTTTTAACGTAATCACGATATCGTTCGCAAAAGTAGCTATACTGGTAAAAAGGACTCTTGATTGACCGACAATCATCAACATATTCTTCCCATAGCAGTTTGATTGTGGTTCCTGGCTTTAACAGTTCCTTATGAATGTAATCAAAATCAGGTTGCTTAATGGATAAATTGATTTTCATCTCCTGTTCAAATAATAAATTTTGGACATCTGATTCACTGAGATCTTTAACAGATGACCAACACACTTTCTTGTCATCAGCTACATTAAAAATTTTTCTTATTGTATCCCTTGAAATTTTAAGAGATACAGAAATCTGTCGCTGACTATAGTTTTGTGATCTCATTTCCAAAACTTTTTTAACATCTCGCATAAAAAACACCTCCTAATCGCAAGACTAGATAAGTATACTTACTTACCTGTTTTTATCTTACAACAGGAGGATGATAGTTTATATCTACAATATAGGTGTGGACTTATACAACGGATTCAATGGACTTCGTCACCGTATCAACTGGACTTATTTTACCGTATTGGATGGGCTTGCCCATCCGTTATATTCAATTAATTAATACAATTACACAAAAAGAACTAGAAAGATTGATTGTGTTATGTTTATTTGTTTATACATTTCTTCCCTCATTTTTAGAAGCAACTGTTGTTTTTAATTATATTACTTGGTATTTTGTTATTTATATAATTGCAAGTTATATAAGGATATATCCAAAAGAAATTTTTACTAACAAAAAAATTACATTTTTATTATTTATGTTCTTTTTAACATTATCGATATATAGTGTGATTTCGATGGCATTCAATTGTATAAAAATGGGAATACCCGTATATGAATGTTATTTTTATGTTAGCGATTCTAATAAAGTGCTAGCTTTGCTTACAGCAGTATCTGCATTTATTTTCTTTTTAAATATGGATATAAGATATTCAAAGTTAATAAATATGACTGCATCCTCTATTTTCGGTGTACTACAAATACATACTAATAGTGATACTATGCGTACGTGGTTATGGCATGATGTTTGTAAAAATGTTGAAGTGTATTTAAATGCACATTTATTGACAATGGTTATGCATGCTTTTTTTTGTATAACTGTAATTTTTATATCTTGTACATTTATTGATCAATTAAGAGTTTTCTTTATAGAGAAACCGTATCTGAAATATTTACAATCAAAATTAGCGAGGTAGTTTAATGAATATAAAGAGAATAATCATAGTAGTATTTTCAATATCTATTATCATTACATCACTTTTTTTAGGTCAGGACTCCGTATCGTCTAGTTATTTTGATATCCTCATTAAAAATGATGATGTATTTTTAAATTATAATCTGAAAGATGAAGGAACAGTAAAGGTATATAAAATTGAGTCTAATAAACTTGTATTCAAACGAAAATTAACAAATCTTAAAGGAAAAATGTATTTTAATAATCTGGCTAAAAATCAAATATATAAATTTTGCTTTTATAATGAGAAAGGAAAAAGAATTATAAAGAAAGAAAAATTTATTTACGACTATAAAGCGATTAGCGAATTACCTATTATTAGCCTTAATACAGAAGAGAATAAAATTCCTAAAGCTGACGTGTTATATCCAGAAGATCCTCTAAGCTGTTGGGGGTATACAACAATCAATAATACCAAAGTGGATGGTATAATGGATATGTATAAAGATGGAGATTTAGCATATTCTGGTAAAATGAGTTTTAGAATAAGAGGAAATACATCTTCTGCAGGTGTGAGAAAACCATCTTATAAACTTGAATTGAAACAATCAATGGATTTGTTATTTAGAACAACTTCGGATTATAAGAGTAAAGAATGGTATCTGTTAAATTGTGGTAATAACGTTAATACCGTTATTGCATCATTACTGGCACAACAAATTAATAGGGGATGGGCTCCTAAATTCGAAATGGTCTCATTATTGATAAATAATGATTATCGTGGAACATATTTACTTTATGAAAAAGTAAAGTCACCAAATCGAATGGAAATCAAAAATTCTGGTTTTCTAATTGAAAATGATCCATATTGGTGGAAACCAGATACAGAATTTTTTAGAACGGAAAATCAAATAATACCAATGGCTTATACGTATATTAAGCCAAAATTTGATGAGGATAATGAAATTTATGATTATATGTCATTGATTGATTCAAAAATTGAAAGTAGGGACAAAGATTTATTTGATTATTTAGATATTGACTCTGCCGTAGATTGGATTTTAAGTCAGGATATAATTTTACAAGAAGATTATGCTGGTAGTAATTTATTTTTGTATAGGGAGGATAATAAATCATTACTGAAGTTTGGTCCTTCATGGGATTTTGATTTAACATTAACCAGCGAAAATCCTAACAAGTTTGCTGGCATACATAATATTGATGCATCTGTTTTTTTTCCAGAATTATTTGATTATGTTAATTTCAAAAATGAATATAGAAATAGGTTATTAGAAATAAAAAAAACTATTGTTGAATACTATGAAACTCTAATATGTGATTTAAGAAACAAATCAAATATGCTTCAAAAGATTAATAATATTGAATCAATTCGTTATAAAAAAGATAAGAAAAATATAAATGATGAACTTGATAGAATAGATGTATTGTTTTATTCACATATGGAATGGTTGTTAAAAGAAACAGAGAATTGGTAATTATGTTAAGAGTAGAAAAGAAATATTATTTAGAAAAAAATGATTATCAATTATTATTATTGCGTATTAAATATTTTTTAGATAAGGACAGGAATGCTATAAAAGGAAAATATTCGATTAGTAGTATATATTTTGATGATGAATTCAATACATCATGGTGTGATTCTGAAAATGGAAATCCGGTTCGAGATAAATATAGAATACGTATTTACAATAATAATCTTGATTTAATCAAATTAGAAATTAAAAGAAAAGTATATAGTTATGCAAAGAAAATCTCAGCAAATATTACTTATGATGATTTGCAGTTAATATTGTCTGGCAAAACTATTGATAATCCGCACAATAATGAAGCAATTAAACTATTTAATATGCAAATTTCATTTGCAAATATGAAGCCAGTTGTAATTGTAACATACGATCGAGTACCTTTTGTATGTGATGAAGGTAATGTACGAATTACATTTGATTATAATTTGAGAGCATCGGTAGATTTCGATTGTTTTGGAAATAATTGTTATGAAATGTATCCATTGTTTGATCAACCTGTTTTAGAAGTAAAGTATGATCAATATTTGCCAGATACAATTGCGCAATTGTTAGAGATCAATTCTATGACGGAAACAAATAATTCAAAATTTAAAATATGTAGAGAATTAATAGAGGAAAATAATTTATGAAAGAAACAGTTATACAAAAGTTAGGGAATAGCACAATTCCTACTTCAGAAATAATATTGACACTTATGATTAGTGTTATTGCATCTTTTTATATTTATTTTGTTTATAAAAATATGGCAAAGACAGCTTTCTATTCAAAGGATTCAAACGTAGCATTAGCCGGAATATTATTAGTCGTTTCTGGAATTATGATTGCCATGCGATCTAGTCTTATTGTGTCACTAGGTATGGTAGGTGCGTTATCAATTGTACGTTTTAGAACAGCAATAAAAAGTCCACTAGACTTGTTCTATTACTTTTGGTCAATAAGTGAAGGGATTATGATTGGAGTAGGTATGTTTTTATTAGCATTCCTTTGTGCTGCAATTATTACAATTATTATTTTTGTGTTAGATAAATTACCAAATCACGCATCACCAGCATTATTAGTGATAAGAGGAAAAAAAGAAATTTATAATGATAGAATTTTAGATAAAATCATAAAAGAAAATAGTATAAAATATAAGAATAAGTCAACAATTTTAAAAAATGATTTCTATGAGCAAATATTTGAAATCACCTTGAACAATAAAACTGATTTAGTAAACGAATTGTTTAAAGTTGAAGGAATTCTAGATGTTAAATTGATTGAACATGATGGAGAGTTACGTGTTTAATTATCATATGGGCTCATTAATAATCTTTAACTAAAGGTTTAAATTTGAATAGTTATAAATCTAGACATGTATAAATTATACAGAATTGCGGAGTTATGTGAAATCGCTAACATATATGGCTATAAAGAACAGATTTAGGCTAATGATATTTTTACTTTAAGTAAAGCAATAATTTACAAAAAAAATATTTCAATGCACAAAATTTTAATTTTTCTTTTAAATAAAGATAATATTAATTTTTATATAACAATTAGCTCTGTAGTTATATCAATTGGTAATTGACATATTTATATTATAGGATAAAATTTACTGGCAAAGCTTTTGAGGGTTAAATTGGGAGTTTTGGTTATAAATGATACATTTAGAGGAAATTAACAATAGCTGGCTTACCGCATTGTAATTGAATCGGTTATCCCTAAATAAATATGTATAGGGAAGAGTGTATTCTTTTATGTAAATATAGTTCTTTTAGACTTGTTTATTTTTAAATAAGTCTTTATTTATTAAAAGGAGTAGGGTTATTTATGTATAGGAAGAATGCAAATGGGTGGTTGAAGCATATCGATTTTATCATTCTTGATATGATATGTTTGCAAATTGCATTTGGGCTGGCTTATTTTATTAAGAATGGAAATATACATCTATATAATGATTTCTTATATAGAAATATGGCTATTATATTAGAAGTAGCTGATTTAATGGTTTTACTGATTTTTGGTACATTAAAGGGTGTATTAAAAAGAGGACATTATCAAGAGTTTGTAAAAACATTAAAACATGGTTTTATTGTTTGCTTATTGGCTGTTTTATATTTGTTTACAGTTCGAAAAGGGATTTTCTTCTCTAGATTTATTTTATTCTTAGCAATCGGTATTTATTTTATATTGACATATATTGTAAGAGAAGTATGGAAGGTACATATTAAAAAGGGTGTCAACAATGGAAATCGAAGAAAGTTATTGATTATAAGTGCAAGTGGTATTGCAAATTTGGTAATCAATAATATCGAAAAGAGTAATTATACTCGTTATGACATTGTGGGTGTTGCGTTATTAGATAAAAATTTAATTGGTAAAACAATTAATAATACTAAGGTTGTTGCGGATAATGATTCTGTAGCGATGTATGCATGTAAAGAATGGGTAGATGAAGTATTGATTGTGTTACCTAAAGAAATTGCTTATCCAAATACATTGATTGAAGAATTAACATTGGCTGGTATTACAGTCCATATGAATTTAGCTAAGGTAGTAAATTCGCCTGGTAAGAAACAGTTTGTTGAAAAGATTGGTGATTATACAGTATTAACAACAAGTATTAATTATGCTCCGTTAAATGAAGTCTTCTTAAAACGATTGTTTGATATTATTTGTGGATTACTTGGATGTATTTTAACATTGATTATTACTATTATTATTGGTCCAATCATTTATTTTGCAAGTCCAGGACCTATTTTCTTTTCACAAGAGCGTGTGGGTAAGAATGGTAAGAAGTTTAAAATGTATAAATTCCGTAGTATGTATTTGGATGCGGAAGAAAGAAAAGCTGAATTAATGAAAGATAACAAATTAGGGGATGGAAAGATGTTTAAGATTGATTTTGATCCTCGTGTTATTGGAAATAAAGTCATGCCGGATGGTTCTCATAAAACAGGTATTGGTGAATTCATTCGTAAAACGAGTTTGGATGAATTCCCACAATTTTTTAATGTTTTAAAAGGAGATATGTCTATTGTAGGAGTCCGAGATATAATAGGGACAACCAGAGAAAACTCCAGTATTTATGCGGCATGTGTGGCTTAAGCGTTTTATGATAATTCGATTTTTCATTGCTGCAGCAGGGTCACATTATAGCGGTTCATAGATATTGGATGGCTCTTTGGATGCTCAGTTTGACCCAATCACAGAGCAATAAAAAAATCGAAAAGGAGAAAACTTGAGCCTGTTAGTCTGAAAAGAATGACAGGCTAAGGGACGTTAGTTGCAGATATGAACAATGAAAAGAAAAACTAAAAAATTAAAATCCCCCAGAGTGTGTATGTGTGTGGGGGGGGTAAAGCGAGGTATGAAAAATGAAGCAGAAGCGGATCGCTGAGTGCAAATGCAATTCCCTAGCCCCTTATAGTGGGAAAGAAGCAAACGGAAAAATTGAATATGGCAAGAATCTGATGAAACATCGGAAAATCTATCTGGCAGTTTCTATAGGCTGTCTGCTTATGGCTGCTATCTATTATCAAATAGCATCACATTTCTTAATTAATCGAAATCCATTTTTTTATTGTGCTTTGCCTGCCCTGATAATTGGGTTATGTGCCGGGCATAGATTGTTTCTTAGTAGTATTGAATGTAATATACAAAGTTCTGTGAAGGACTGCGTATTTTCTTATAAAAAGTCTTTGTTCGTTGGTAAGTCAGAGGATTGTAGCAGTTAGTTGAAAACGAACGTAATGGGATCTGAAAAATGAGTAAAGGGGAAAGAAAGTATGTATAGAAAAGATTCTACAGGATGGATAAAACATGTGGATTTTATCATCTTGGACTTAATCTGCTTGCAGGTGGCGTTCGTTTTGGCGTATGCGTTAAGCGGATATGGAGCTAATCCATACCAGCTAATTCTTTACAGAAATATGGCTGTCTTTATGGAAGTAGCAGATTTGGTAGTACTGTTTGCGATGGGAACATTGAAAAACGTTTTGAAAAGAGGCTACTATAAAGATTTTGTTGTAACAGCACAGCATGGAATAATTCTCGGAGCATGTTTATTGCTTTATCTGTTTATGCTTCAGGAAGGACAACAATATTCCAGACTGGCATTGGTACTGAATATCGTTATCTATATTCTACTTACTTATCTGGTACGAGAGCTGTGGAAACATTTGCTTAGAAAGAAAATGGAAGATGGTGAAAATCGTTCCTTACTTCTTGTTGTTTCAGCAGATGTAGTGAGTTCAGTAGTAGAGAGCATGAAAGAGCATAATTATGCCCGGTATAAGATTGCTGGAATTGCTGTCATAGATAAAGAAATGACAGGAAAGTATATTGATGGTGTGAAAGTAGTTGCAAATATGGAAAATGCTGCTGAATATGTCTGCAAGGAATGGATTGATGAAGTTCTGATTGTGACATCCGGTGTAGTTCCATATCCAAAAGAACTGATCGAGCAGTTTACAGAAACCGGAGTAACCGTTCATCTGAATCTTGCAAAGGTACAAAGCGTGCCGGGGAAAAAACAGTTTGTAGAAAAAGTTGGAGATTATACAGTACTGACTACCAGTATTAACTATGCATCTACAAGAGATCTGATGCTGAAACGATTGATGGATATTGCCGGAGGTTTGGTAGGATGCCTGATTACTGGAATCTTGTTTATATTTGTTGCTCCAGCAATTTACATAGCATCACCGGGACCGATTTTCTTTGCACAGGAACGTGTAGGAAAGAATGGAAAGAGATTCAAAATGTATAAGTTCCGAAGCATGTATATGGATGCAGAAGAACGTAAGGCTGAACTTATGAAAGATAACAAGCTGGGTGATGAAAAGATGTTCAAATTGGATTTTGACCCACGAGTTATTGGAAATAAGATTCTTCCAGATGGAACACATAAGACTGGTATTGGGGATTTTATTAGAAGAACAAGCATTGACGAATTTCCGCAGTTTTTTAACGTGTTGAAAGGTGATATGTCAATAATTGGAACCAGGCCACCTTTGATTTCAGAAACGAATTTTTATGAGCTGCACCATCGTGCAAGATTGGCAATTAAGCCAGGAATAACCGGTATGTGGCAGGTCAGCGGACGTAGTGACATTACTGATTTTGAAGAAGTGGTTCGTCTTGACAAAGAGTATATCACAAATTGGAACATTGGGCTAGATATAAAAATATTGCTTAAAACAGTAATGGTAGTTCTTAGAAAAGATGGATCTATGTGATGAAATGATTGTGGCTTGATTTCCGTAAATAGAATTTAAGCCACAGAAGGTAATAATAGATAAGTAATAAATATAATAAGAGGAAGTTATGAATAAAAGGAAAATTAATACTTTTCCACTTAAAATTGCAGTTCTTGGACATAAGACAATTCCGAGTCGTCAAGGTGGAATTGAAATTGTCGTTGAAGAATTAACGGTTCGCATGGCAAAACTAGGACATAAGATAACAGTATATAACCGTAATGGACATCATGTAAGTGGTAAAGAATTTGATGAGAAGAAATTAAAAGAATATAAAGGTATCCGAATGAAATATGTACCAACGATAGATAAAAAAGGACTAGCAGCGATGAGTGCTTCATTTTTTGCAGCGGTAGCAGCAGCGTTTGGAAAATATGATGTGGTACATTTTCATGCAGAAGGACCATGTGCAATGTTATGGTTGCCAAAATTATTTGGAAAACGTTGTATCGCTACGATTCATGGACTTGATCATCAAAGAGCAAAATGGGGCAAGTTAGCCAGCACATATATTATGCTTGGCGAAAAATGTGCTGTTAAATTTGCAGATGAAATTATTGTTCTCAGTGAGGGAGTACAAAATTATTTTAAAGAGACTTATGGACGTGATACAAAGTTTATCCCTAATGGTGTGAATCGTCCAGTTATTAGAAAGGCAGAACTTATTGACAAGAAATTTGGTTTAAAGAAAGATGATTATATTTTATTTTTAGGACGCCTTGTTCCGGAAAAAGGAATTACTTATCTGATTGAAGGCTTTAAGAACGTAAAAACAGATAAGAAGTTAGTCATTGCAGGGGGCAGTTCGGATACTGATGAATTTGCTAACCAGTTAAAAGAAATGGCAAAAGACGATGACAGAATTATTTTTACCGGATTTGTTCAGGGAAAAGAGTTAGATGAACTTTATAGTAATGCTTATGTATATACTTTGCCGAGTGATCTGGAAGGAATGCCGCTTAGTTTATTAGAGGCAATGAGTTACGGAAATTGTTGTTTGGTATCCGATATAGATGAATGTGCTTCTGTAGTGGAGGATAAGGCAATCATATTTAAAAAAAGTAATGTAGAAGATTTGCAGAGTAAACTTCAAGAAGCATGTGAGGATGCACGACAGGTACAGAAATATAAAGATGAAGCTGCAGATTATATTTGTGGAAAATATAATTGGGATGATGTTGTGGAGAGAACATTAGAATTATATAGGAGATAAAATGAGCAAAGAATTTATTGAATTGAAAAACAAGACGATTTTTATTACAGGTGTAGCTGGATTTATTGGATCAAACTTGGCTGAAAGGTTATTAAAAGAAATAGAAGGAATAAAAATAGTTGGACTCGATAATATGAATGATTATTATGATGTTCGTTTAAAAGAATATAGATTAGAAAAACTTTCATCTAGTAAGACATTTTCCTTTGTAAAAGGAAATTTGGCAGATAAGGAACTTATTAATTCGATTTTTGAGAAGTATACTCCTCAAGTGGTTGTGAATTTAGGGGCACAGGCAGGTGTGAGATATTCTATTACAAATCCAGACGCATATATAGAAGGTAATTTGATTGGATTTTATAACATATTAGAGGGATGTAGACATTATCCGGTAGAACATTTGGTATATGCATCGAGTTCTTCAGTATATGGAAGTAATAAGAAAGTTCCGTATAGTACAGATGATAAAGTAGATAATCCAGTATCGTTATATGCGGCAACGAAAAAAAGCAATGAGTTGATGGCTCATGCATATTCAAAACTCTATAATATTCCATCAACTGGTTTACGTTTCTTTACTGTTTATGGACCGGCAGGAAGACCCGATATGGCATACTTTGGATTCACAAATAAATTGTTAAATGGAGCAACTATTAAAATTTTTAATTATGGAAATTGTAAAAGAGATTTTACTTACGTTGATGATATTGTGGAAGGCGTTGTACGGGTAATGCAGGGGGCACCAGAGAAAAAGAACGGAGAAGATGGTTTGCCAATTCCTCCATATGCTGTTTACAACATTGGAAATAATCATCCAGAGAATTTATTAGATTTTGTAGAAATTCTTCAGGAAGAATTAATTAGAGCAAAAGTCTTACCAGAAGATTATGATTTTGAAGCACATAAAGAACTTGTTCCGATGCAGCCGGGAGATGTTCCTGTGACATATGCTGATACGCAAGCATTGGAAAGAGACTATAGTTTTAAGCCATCGACAACTTTACGTGAAGGATTACGCAAGTTTGCAGAATGGTACAAAGAGTTTTATATGTAAATATATTTTAAGAATAGGAAGAAGAGAGAAAAAATGAGAGATTTTAATTCATTGAAAATTGCTGTGGCAGGGACAGGATATGTTGGATTATCTATTGCTACTTTATTGAGTCAGCATCATCAGGTGACAGCAGTAGATATTATTCCAGAAAAGGTAGAGTTAATTAACAATAAGAAATCTCCAATTCAGGATGATTATATTGAAAAATATTTAGAAGAAAAAAATTTGAATTTAACGGCTACATTGGATGCAGAAGAAGCTTATAAGGATGCAGATTTTGTTGTTATTGCAGCTCCAACAAATTATGATAGCAAAAAGAATTTTTTTGATACTTCTGCAGTAGAAGCAGTTATAAAATTAGTCATTGAATATAATCCGGAAGCGATTATGGTTATTAAATCGACTATTCCTGTTGGATATACAACAAGTATTAGAGAAAAATTTCATTGTGATAATATTATTTTTAGTCCGGAATTTTTAAGAGAAAGTAAGGCGTTATACGACAATTTGTATCCAAGCCGAATTATTGTTGGAACAGATATTAATAATGCACGTTTAGTAAAAGCTGCACATACGTTTGCACAGCTCTTACAGGAAGGTGCTATTAAAGAAGATATTGATACTTTATTTATGGGCTTTACAGAGGCAGAAGCAGTCAAATTGTTTGCAAATACATATTTGGCATTACGAGTTTCTTATTTCAATGAGTTAGATACTTATGCCGAAATGAAAGGTCTGAATACACAGCAGATTATTAATGGAGTATGTCTCGATCCTCGTATTGGAACACATTATAATAATCCATCTTTTGGATATGGTGGATACTGTTTACCAAAAGATACAAAGCAGTTGCTTGCTAACTACGCAGATGTTCCTGAAAATCTTATTGAAGCAATTGTTGAGTCTAATAGAACGAGAAAGGATTTTATTGCTGATCGAGTATTGGAACTTGCTGGAGCATATGAAGCGAATGATGACTGGGATGAAAGCAAAGAAAAAGATGTTGTGGTAGGTGTATATCGTCTCACGATGAAGAGTAATAGTGATAATTTCCGTCAGAGTTCTATCCAGGGAGTCATGAAGAGAATTAAGGCAAAAGGTTCTACGGTTATTATTTATGAGCCTACATTGAAAGATGGAGAAACTTTCTTTGGAAGTAGAGTAGTTAATAATTTAGATGAGTTTAAGAAGCAGAGTCAGGCAATTATTGCTAATCGTTATGATAGTTGTTTGGATGATATTAAAGACAAAGTATATACAAGAGATATTTTTCAAAGGGATTGATGAATTTGAAAGTGAAAGGAGAAGACATTGAGAATACTTATTGTAAATTATAGATATTTCATTTCAGGTGGCCCTGAAAAATATATGTTTAATATTAAAAAGATGCTTGAAGATAATGGACATGAGGTTATACCCTTTTCCATACATTCCAATAAAAATGTCGAAACAGAATATTCAAAATACTTTGTAGAACCAATTGGTGGACGAGATACAACATATTTTGATGAAGTGAAAAAGACACCTAAATCAATTTGGCAGTTACTTACACGAAGTATTTATTCTCGTGAAGTAGAAAAGGCACTAAAAAAAGAAATAAATGATGTAAAACCAGATTTAGTATATATTATTCATTTTGTTAATAAATTGTCTCCGAGTGTAATTACAGGTGCAAATAAAATGGGAGTCCCTGTTGTATTAAGATTATCGGATTATTTTCTGTTATGTCCAAGATTTGATTTTATGTATGAAAAGAAAGTCTGTGAGGAGTGTTTATCAAAGGGATATAAGAGTTGTATTAAAAAGAGATGTGTGAAAGGATCGTTATTTGCATCTGTTGTAAGAGTGTTTTCTATGAAATTTCATAAAATGATAAATGTATATAAAAATGTATATGCATTTATAACACCATCAGAATTTTTGAAGAAAAAATTATCATTAAATGGATTTGAAGAAAAAAGAATTCATTGCATTCCTACTTTTACAGCAAGTAAAACAACAATAGGGAAACAGCAGATTGGATCGTATGGACTATATTTCGGACGTGTTACTGAAGAAAAGGGAGTTGAAACTGTTATAAAAGCGTATGAAAAACTGCCTGAATATACTGTTAAAATTATGGGAGATGATACAACAGATGAGGCAAAACGGCTGAAAAAATATGTAGAGAATCATAAAATGAAGAATGTTGAATTTCTTGGGTTTAAGAGTGGAGCGGAACTAGAGAATGTTATTAAAGGAGCTAGATTTACATTAATTCCTTCAATTTGGTATGATAACTTACCTAATACTGCTTTAGAGTCGTTTCAATATTCAAAGCCAGTTATTGCTAGTAATATAGGAAGTCTTCCTGAATTAGTTATTGATGGAGAAAATGGATATTTATTTAAACCATCAAATGTTGAAGATCTTATAAAAAAAATTAAGATGTTAGATGATGATACCTTGGTTAAAAAGATGGGGCAAGCTAGTAGAAAAAGGCTTGAAAGTAGATTTGCACCACAAACACATTATGAAGATTTGATGAAGATTTTTAATGAGGCTGTCAAGAGTAGAAAGTAAAGAGGTAATTAATAAAAATGAAAAAAAATGCAGAAAAAAAATTAAATGGTACAGTAATCGTTACATATCGTTGTAATGCAAGATGTTCAATGTGTAATCGTTATAAAGCACCATCTAAGCCAGAAGAGGAAATCAGCTTGGATACAATAAAAAAATTGCCGAAAATGTATTTTACGAATATCACAGGCGGAGAACCTTTTATTAGAACAGATTTGAAAGATATTGTACGTGAGTTATATAAAAAATCTGATCGTATTGTTATTTCAACTAATGGATTTTTTACAGATCGTATTGTAGATTTTTGTAAAGAATTTCCTAATATTGGTATACGTATTTCTATCGAAGGACTTGAGGAGACAAATAATGAAATACGAGGTCTCCAGAACGGTTATCAGCGTGGATATGGCACATTAAAAAAACTTAGAGAAATGGGTATGAAAGATGTTGGGTTTGGTATGACTGTACAGGATAAAAATGCACCAGATCTTGTACCGCTATATAAAATTAGTAATGAAATGGGAATGGAATTTGCAACGGCTTCTTTACATAATAGTTTTTATTTCGTAGAAGCAAAAAATATCATACATGACCGACCAATGGTTGCAAAAAATTTTGAAAAGTTAGTTAATGAGTTGTTACGTAGCAATAGTCCTAAAAAATGGTTTAGAGCATATTTTAATCATGGATTAATTAATTATATTTATGGGCAAAAAAGACTTCTTCCATGTGATATGAGTTTTGATACATTCTTTATTGATCCATATGGTGATGTTATGCCTTGCAATGGAACTAAGGATAAAGAAGTTATGGGTAATTTAAATAATCAGTCTTGGGATGAACTGTGGAATAGTCCACAGGCAGAAGAGGTACGAAAGAAAGTTCGTTGCTGTGATCGTGATTGTTGGATGATTGGCTCTGTTTCACCTGCTATGCACAAATATATCTGGAAACCAGCAACATGGGTTTTGATACATAAATTTAAATCTTTGTTTAGTAAAACACCATACAGTATGTATGAAAATCGTATTTGCTGTGACTATCGTGATGGAAAAGTCACAAAAGAAGAACTTGATAAATGTAGTACGTGTGATGTTAATTGTGTAATTAACAATGGATTAAGTGAAGCTTCGAAAGAGCAACTGAAACATAAATCTGGAGAACAGATTGTTGATGAAGATATTGCAAAACAGATGGAGAAATAAAAATGTATTCTATAACAAAAAGTAAGACTACAAAGCGATATGCTATTTTCATATGTCTAGTATATATATTTGTATTCAAAGATTGGATGGAACAGTATATACCCGTTGTTGGTTATATGGATGAACTATTTGCGGTATTATCTATCCCTGTTTTTGTATTTGAACTAAAAAAGAATCAATTTAAACTTAAAATACAAAAATGTACATGGGGGGGGGTATGCTAGGTTCATTCTAGTATTCTTATGTTTTGGTTTTCTATCTAGTGTCATTTATAGATATCAAAGTATATTGAAAGCAGAAGTATCGGATGCATTTTTATGTATAAAATTTTGGCTTGCATTATATGTTGGAAAAAAGATTTTTGTAAAAATAGATATGCAAAAATATGCAAGCAAAATATATTTTCATGTAAAATGCATTACGATATTGTATGGAGTGTTAATTGTTATTGATTATTCACTTCACATTTTCCAAGCGACAGAAAGATATGGTTTAAGATCTGAACAATTGATGTACACGCATCCAACGGTACTTGTAGCTTGCTGTGTGTTTTTGATTATGATTCTCCTTTCACTTAAAAATTATGTAACAGGAAGCAAGAAATATATAATAATGCTATTGCTCATAATGTGTTCTACTTTAAGAAGCAAAGCTTTTGGAGCCGCACTTGCAATCATATTAATATGTTATTTTGTGTTTGTTCGAAAGAAAAAAATAACGCTGAGAACAATGTTGCTATTTATTCCTTTGGTTGTGATTTTAGGATGGGATCAAATACAATATTATTTTTTCAGTTCAATCATTCCGGATTCTGCCAGGTATCAATTACTTACAAAAGCGTTTGAAATTGCAAGAGATATGTTTCCATTAGGTGCAGGATTTGCTACATTCGGTTCATATTATTCTGGAGTATACTATTCATCGGTATATGCAGCATATGGATTATCTAATATTAATGGGTTACGCATCGGGGCATCACAATTTATAAGTGATTCGTTTTGGCCAATGATATTAGGGCAATCAGGATATTTTGGACTGTTTTCGTACATTTTTGCAGTAATGATGTTACTCAAAGCAATCCAAGGAATTAGAAGAGTAGAAAATTCATATTATGCTGCAGCAATGAGTGGAATATGTTATTTGATAATTGTATCAATGGCAGAATCTGCTTTCGTGCATCCGATAGCGGTACCGATAGCTATGATGATAGGAGCTTTTTTAGGAAAATGTGAGTAACGACATAAATATTCGACACTGAATAATAAATGATAGAAAATTGAATGTAATACATAAAAATATAACAAAAATTATAATTTCAATTATGAAATGGTCATTTATTCAGGAGGAATATTTGTGGAACTAAAAATAAAACCTAATAAAATTTTAATGTGGTTATCATATAACTGTTTGTTTTTTTCCATCATGCTTAAAATGCTATATCAAACAAACCAAAATAGCACTATAAGACTTTTGGGATTTGGTATGCAGGCAATAGTTTTGCTGTGTTATTTTTTGGAGGAATTGATAACATTAAAAAGAAAATCAATAAATTGTATTACTTTGATTTTAGGGATTCTAGTTGTATATCAATGTGTAATTACTATATTAAATGATTCAATTTATTTACCTTATACGCCAATTGATATATTTATTTGGCCGTTAAGTGTTATTGTGTATTATAACTTTACTTGTCATAATGAAATGAATAAAAATACTGAAAATAAGACATTAATATATTACTTCATAATGTGTCTTATTTCTGTATTCCTTATAAAAATACATTTAGCAGGAAATGGAAATATAGGGCAGGTAGTATTTCTAACATATTATTGTTTAACTGCATTGCCACTGGTTGTCATTTTTGTTAAAGGAAAGAACTCGCGAAATTTGTGTATATTATTATGTGTTGCTATATCTGTCGCATCAACAAAAAGAACTGGTACGATAGCATTAATTTTAGGGATATTCGTGATGCTAGTATTAGATGCACACATACAAGGGTCGTTGAAAGAAAAATGGAAAAGATATATGTATCTTTTTATTGCTATTTGTATAGGTAGTGGAGCTGTATTGTATCTTGAAAATAGATCGGGGCTTGAGATTTTTGACCGTTTTTCAAAATTAAGTACGGATGGAGGGAGCGGTCGAGATGTTATTTGGGCGATTACTCTTCAAGCATTTAATGTGTCAAATTTAAGAGAAAAAATTTGGGGACATGGTTTTCAAAGTGTTTATTATCGTCTTAGACCAGGCGGATTTTCTCGCTTTTCACATAATAGTTACATAGAGTACCTATATGATTATGGGATAATAGGCTTATCATTATTAGTATTATTCGTTTTATTTTTAATTATTATAGAAATAAAGTTTATACGAGAAAAAAATAAGTATGCTCCAGTTATGGGGATGTTATTGATTATTACGATTTTCCTAAGTGCGTTTAGTTATTTTTTTGAAGAATCAAATATTATACAGCCAATAGCTGTTGCATATGGAATTATTTTAGGACAAGCTTACAAGGAAAGGAAGAGGTATGAAAATTAGTGTAATTGTACCTGTATATAATGCAGAAAGATATTTAGATAAATTAGTACAGTCTGTTTTGAGTCAAACATATGAGGATTATGAATTAATATTAGTGGATGATAGCTCAAAAGACAATAGTTATTTATTGATGAAAAAATACCAAGAAATGGATAGTAGAATCAAGGCGTACACGAAAGAAAATACGGGACCAGGTTTAACAAGAAAATTTGGATTTGAAAAATCGTCAGGAGATTTGTTTTTCTTTGTGGATAGTGATGATTGGGTTACGACTTCTGATGTATTTAGAGAAATTAATGATTTATTTGAAAAAAATGAAAAAATAGATGTTCTTTTTTTTGATAGAGAGGATATTATTGGCGATACGAAAGATATTATTCCAGGATTCAATGAGACTAGGGAAGGATTGCACAATATTGAAGAATTAGATGAGGTTGTTAGACCGGGTTTGGGGGCAAAGATTTTTAGAAAAAGTATATTAACAGAAGATATGTTTTATGAGTCAACTATATTTGAAGATTTATATACCACATATATCTATTTGGATAAATGCAATAATTATTTCTATTCATCTAAATGTTATTATACTATATATCATGATGTTGATTCATCCTCATTATCTTCAAAACCTACGGCAGAATCTTTCGCAAGATCATTAAATATGATTTTGATGGTACATGCAAAATTGGAGAGAAGCTCACTTAGATATAGTTTAGAATTATGGATGGCACTTCTTTTTACCACGTATTGGAAAGCACGAGTGAAAAATGATACTTCTTATAATTCAAAGGTAATAAATGAAAATATTCAAAAAATTGCTGGAATTTTGAAAAAAAATAAAGTTGTTATAAAACCAAGTGGGAAAAAACATATTAAAATATTAATATATAGGATACTTTTATTGATTAGCAAAAAAAAGTATGAATAAGAGTGTTGAAATTATATATTGTTATATTTTGGGCTATAAGGAACTTATATAGAGGATTAATTATGAATAATAGTAAAAAAACAGCAGCAATCGTTTCACTGTATGGTAATTCGAATTTTGGAAATAAACTACAAAACTATGCGGTGCAAGAGATTCTGAAAAAAGAAGGATTAAATACAGTTAATATTGTAAATGTTCCTTGTTTGAATAACAATAAGGTGAATCATACTGAAGTAATAAAATTATACATAAAAGGTTGGTTCCGTTATATTTTAAAAGGAGACAAAATAAAGGACTGCGTTGATCCAAAAGATCCTAAAGAAAGAAAGAAAAACTTTTTGGAATTTAACAAAAAAATTGCAAACTCAAAACATTTTTTTTCTTTCTCAAGATTGCAAGAATTTGATAAATATGATTACTATTTTGTTGGTTCAGATCAGATATGGAATCCGATTTATGGTGGGTTGAGTGATTTGGATTTGCTTACGTTTACTCAGAAAAAAAAGATTGCAATAAGTGCATCATTTGGAATAGAAGAGATACCGTTAGATTATAAAGGAAGAGTGGAACAGTATATTTCAAAATTTGATGCAATATCAGTAAGAGAGGAAGCTGCAAAAAGTATTATAGAAAGAATAACAAATCGCCAGGACGTAGAAGTATTGATTGATCCAACAATGATGTTACAAAAAGAAGAATGGGATCGAATTGTAAAAAAACCAAAGGAAATGCTTCCGGATAAATATATTGTTTGCTATTTTTTGGGAACTGAAACAAAGGAATATATAAGTGCTATACATAAAATTGCAGCAGAAAAAGATTGTGAAATTATTGATTTATCTAATTTAGAAAGTGAATTTTATTGTTGTGGACCGTCTGAATTTGTATATCTTATAAAAACAGCTGAATTTGTATGTACAGATTCTTTTCATGCGTCGGTTTTCTCAATTTTATATAATAGACCATTTCTAGTATTTGATAGAAATGGGAAACATACAGGAATGGGAAGTAGAATAAACACTTTATTAAAAACATTTCATTTGGAAAAACTGCATTATACTGGAAACTTTCAAGATGTCAAGTTTGAATATGATTTTTCAATAACCAATCAGTCGTTAAAAAAGGAAAGGGAAAAAGCATATAGATTTATTCACCATGCATTAGATGAATAATGATAGTACAAAAAGGATAATGCGAGGTTAAATAAATGAGTGAGAATAATTATAAAAAATTAGTATATAATACCGCAATTTTTGCAGTGGGTAATTTTGGAAGTAAAATATTAACCTTTTTGATTGTTCCATTATATACATATGTCTTGACAACAGCAGAATATGGAACAATTGATTTGTTTATAACGTCTTTAGGCATGGTAATTCCATTTTCAACTATGATGGTTAATGAAGCACTTATACGTTTTGTTCTTGGAAAAGACTTAACGCCAAAAGAAGCAGCAAGTAATTGCTTTGCAGTTTTTTTATTTGGAGCTGCAATATCTATAGCATTTACTCCAGTGTATAAAATGATTTTCAAATTTGATGAATATATTTGGATATTTGTTGCTCTTCTAGTTGTTCGAACATTTAATCAGATATATAGTGAGTATTTTCGGGCAATAAATCAGAATGTAAAATTTACAATTTTTGGTCTAATTACAACAGCTACGACATTGGGATTCAATGTACTTTTTCTTTTAGTTTTTAAGTGGGGAATGGCTGGATATTTATATGCGACGTTGTTAGCAGCAGTTATTGGTACAATATATATTCTTGTATTCAGTGATTTTTTTAAAGTTGTCTCCTTTAAATGTATTGATAAAAAAATATTGAAAATGATTTTGAAATATAGTATCCCGTTAGTCCCGAACAGTTTAATGTGGTGGATTATGGCAGCTGGTGACAAATATATTATCAATTACTTTTTGGGAGATAGTGCAAATGGAATATATTCACTTGCTTTAAAAATACCTCAAATCATAAATATGGTCTATTCTTTGTTTATTCAGGCCTGGCAAATGTCTGCTATTGAGGTTGAATCAAGTGAAGACAAAAAAGGATTTTATCAAAATGTTTTCAATGTTACGTCATTTGGAATGGTATTTATTACAATTGGAATTGTTATGCTTATTAAGCCGGTCTATGTAGGCGTTATGAGCAAAGAGTTTGCCATAGCATGGGAATATGTACCTTTATTATCGGTGTCAACAATTATTAGTTGCTATGCTTCTTTCTTTAGTGTTGTGTATACGGTAGGGGCTAAAACAAATAAAGTTTTTATTACAACTGCATTAGGTGCTGCGACCAATCTTTTATTCAATTTTATTTTAGTTAGGCCGCTTGGAATGCAGGGAATTGCGATTGGAACTTGTTTAGGATATTTTGCTGTGCTTTTGATAAGGGCACGTGATATGAAAATAGAAATGAACATAGGGATAAGTTTCAAGCGTAATATTTTTTCGTTTGTATTGCTAATCATACATTCACTTATTCTTATTTCATTTGGTGAAATACAGGCATTTTTATTTGGAATAGTTTCTTTGATAATAACTTCGTTTATGTATCGTGAGGAAATGAAAGCGATAATTCATAAATTTGCCAAAAGAAAGTAAATGAAAGGAAAAACATATGAAATTATATAAAAAAGTTTTTGTAAATTTAGCTAAAGTCTTGCCGGATTCAATTTATTTAAGAATGGTTTTTTTAAGTAAATTGAAGAGAAAGCTGGATTTGAGTAATCCAAGATCCTATAATGAAAAAATTAATTGGTTGAAAATAAATGACCGAAAGGAACACTACCAAATAATGGTAGATAAATATGAGGCAAAGAAATATGTTGCAGATAAAATTGGTGAACAATATGTTATACCTACTTACGGTGTGTGGGATCGTTTTGAAGATATAGACTTTTCAAAATTGCCATCTAATTTTGTTTTAAAAACAACACATGATTCTGGTGGAGTAGTACTTATAAATGATAAAAACAATATGGACATAGATAAAACAAAAGATGTATTGGAAAAGAGTTTAAAAAATAATTACTATTATCTATGCCGAGAATGGCCATATAAAAATTTGAAGCATCGGATTATAGCAGAAAAAATGATAACAAATACAGTACCAAATGATTATAAATTTTTTATGTTTAATGGAAAAATGGATAGCGTGATGGTATGTACGAATAGGGCATCTGGACATCCAACTTTTCGTTTTTATGATAAAGAGTGGAATCGCTTATTATATCAAAAACCGGAATTAGAACCTGAATCAGATGTGGAAAGACCGGAAAACTATGAAAAAATGATAAGGATTGCCGAACAACTCTCAGAAAATTTGGTTCATATGAGAGTGGATTTATATAATATAGATGGGCAAATTTATTTTGGAGAACTGACCTTTTTTGATCAAGGCGGTTTTGATACGGATATTACGCTTGAGACAGATTTGAAATGGGGAGAACTCATGGATTTGGAGAAGATTAAATAAGGCGTATTTGGGGAAATTTACAGTTTGGAGGGAGATAGAATATGGCGATAAACGAAAAAAAAGCGTATGCGGCATATTATGACAATGACATAAGGATGAAAAGCTCTTCAGGTGCAATTTTTTCTTTGTTGGCAAATGAGGTTCTTGAAAAAAAAGGAATTGTTTATGGAGTTGCAATGAATGCATCTTGCACAGAAGCTGAGTATATTGGCATTACAGAAAAGCAAGATTTAGAGAAACTCCTGGGATCCAAATACTTACAAGCTAAAATTAAAAATATTTTTAAGAATGTTCGTAAAAATTTAGTGTTAAATAAATTGGTTTTATTTACTGGAACAGGATGTCAAATTAATGGATTAAAGAAATTTCTTCAGAAAGATTATAAAAATCTTATTTGTGTTGATATTATTTGCCATGGGGTTCCATCACCTGCATTGTGGAAAGAATATGTAGGTTATATGGAAAATAAAATGCAGGGCAAGATGGAGAAAGTTAATTTTAGATGTAAAGATCAAGGATGGAAAAACTTTGGAATGAAGGAGTATGGTTCGTCTAAAGAAGTTTATATCTCTAAAAGCAAAGACCCGTATATGCAAATGTTTTTAAGTGATTTCTGCCTTAGACCATCCTGCTATGAATGTAAAGCAAAGACATTAAGATTATCAGATTTAACGATAGGAGATTTCTGGGGGATTGACACTATTGCTCCAGAAATGAATGATAGTAAAGGAACATCTTTGGTAATTGTTCGAACGAATCAAGGAGAAAAAATATTTAACAGGCTCATATCTAAGTCATCTGTAAAAGTTATGGAAGTAGAATATGACGATGCTACAAAAGAAAATCCAGCAGAGTTCCGTTCTGTTTATAGACCAAAAGAGAGAGAGACTTTTTTTATAGATATGAAGAAAATGGATTTTGAAGAGTTAAGAAAAAGTTATTTATCTTTGCCAATAAAACAAAGAATAAAAAATGCTATTAAGAAGATATTAAAACCGGTGCTTAAAAGAGCAAGACGGGGGGGTATAAAGTCAAATCTTGATTACGGTATGTTAATGCAGTTCAATGTGGGAGAGAAGAATGAATAAAAAAATACAAATAATGCGAGGGTTATCAATTATTGCAGTAATTGTTATCCATACATATAATACATATGCGTGGGGGGGGTACGGAGTAATAATTCGGCCATTGGTTAATTTTGCAGTAGGTATGTTTATATTTCTTTCTGGTTATTTAACCAAAGAAAACGAAAATGGAGTATATAGAGATATAATATATCGCAGAATTAAAAAAATAATTGTTCCTTATATAATTTGGTCATTTATATTTGCGATAGTGAATCGTAGAATAAATACATTTATACCGGATGTTTTCATGTCAAAATGTAATGGAATATATTATTTTATTCTGGTTTATATACAGATGGTACTATTAATACCAGTTACGTTTAAACTTTTGCGAAGTAGATTTTCTAAATTAGGGTGGTTTGTAACACCCGTTAGCATTTTTCTAATTCGTTATATAAGCTTGTGGTTTAATATTGAATTAGGCTTTCCATTTCAGGGTGAATTATTTGTTTTTTGGTTTGGATTTTATTACTTAGGGGTAAGTTTAAAAAACGGGTATATCAATTTACAATTATCCCCAAAATGTTTAACTAACTTGTGCCTGTTTTCATTGGTAATTCAAGGTGTTGAAGGATTTATTTGGTATTGGATGGGAAACTTTGATATGGCGACAACACAATTAAAAATGAGTTCTATTATAACAACGGGGCTTTTTTGTATAAGTGCATACATATACATAGAAGCTGGTGATTTAAATTTGAATGAGCAACCAGTTGTTTTAAAAAAATTTTTAAAAGTTTTGGGCGATAATTCTTTTGGAATATATCTGTGTCATATGTTGATAATTAGAATCTTAAATAAATTAGTTCCAATGGCAAATATATTTCCGATAAATGCAATATTTGTAATCATGATTTCTACAGTGTGCGTTATGATGGCACATAGAATACTAGGAAAACATGCTTATATAATAGGCGTATAAAGGAGGAAAAGATGGACAGGAAAATACCTGTACTATTTAAAGAAAAAAAAGAATGTTGTGGGTGTACCGCTTGTTATGCAATTTGTTCTCAAATGGCAATTTCAATGATTGAAGATGAAGAAGGATTTGAATATCCTCAGATAGACGAAAAGAAGTGTATTAAATGCTATCAATGTCTGAAAGTATGTCCATTTAAAGAAACATAATAAAATAAGAGGGAAACAATAAAGTAAAAGCTAAGATAATAATTTTGCTATAAGATTTATCATAAGGCAAGATTACAAGTAAAAGGGAGTAAATAATTATGTGTGGAATTGTAGGATTTACAGGTAAAGAACAGGCAGCACCTATTTTATTAGATGGTTTGTCTAAGTTAGAATATCGTGGTTATGACTCTGCAGGAATTGCAGTTCGTGATGGAGATAGGGATGTTGATATTATAAAAGCAAAGGGACGACTTAAAATTCTTGCTGAAAAAACCAATGATGGGAAAGCAGTAATTGGTTCATGTGGAATTGGTCATACTAGGTGGGCAACTCATGGAGAACCATCAGAGAATAATGCTCATCCGCATAGAAGCGATGATGGAAATGTTGTAGCAGTACATAACGGTATCATTGAGAATTATCAGGAATTGAAAGAGAAACTTGTAAGAAAGGGCTATGCATTCTATTCTGATACTGATACGGAAGTCGCAGTGAAGCTTGTTGATTACTATTATAAAAAATATGAGGGGACACCAGTAGATGCAATTAATCATGCAATGGTGCGTATTCGTGGTTCATATGCTTTAGCCGTAATGTTTAATGAATATCCAGAAGAAATTTATGTCGCAAGAAAAGATAGTCCAATGATTCTTGGTATTGAAGATGGAGAATCTTATATCGCATCTGATGTACCTGCTATTTTAAAATATACAAGAAATGTATATTATATTGGTAACATGGAGATGGCTCGTGTAAGGAAGGGCGAAATTACTTTCTATAATCTTGATGGAGATGAAATTGAGAAAGAATTAAAAACTATTGACTGGAACGCAGAAGCGGCTGAAAAAGCAGGATACGAACATTTTATGATGAAAGAAATCCATGAGCAGCCTAAAGTTGTAGGAGATACAATTAATTCTGTTGTGAAAGAGGATTTTATTGATTTGACAGATATTGGTCTTTCAGAAGAAGATATAAAGAAGATTAGCCAGATTTATATTGTTGCATGTGGATCAGCCTACCATGTTGGAATTGCAGCACAATATGTAATCGAAGATTTAGCAAAAATTCCTGTTCGTGTAGAACTTGGTTCGGAGTTTCGTTACAGAAAACCATTGCTTGACAAGAATGGTTTGGTAGTAGTTATAAGCCAGTCGGGAGAAACAGCAGATAGTTTAGCAGCACTTCGGGAGGCAAAGGAAAAAGGAGTACGAACATTAGGAATTGTAAATGTAGTTGGATCATCTATTGCTAGAGAAGCCGATTCAGTATTTTATACTTTAGCCGGTCCAGAGATTGCTGTTGCTACAACAAAAGCATATAGCACACAGCTTGTTGCAACGTATGCGTTGGCTATCCAATTTGCAAAAGTTCGAGAAGAAATCTCAGAGGAAAGATATGTTGAACTTATTAGAGAGATAAAAACTTTACCAGAAAAAATTGAAAAGATTTTAAAGGATAAAGAACGTATTCAATGGTTTGCTTCAAAGCAGGTAAATGCACATGATGTATTTTTTGTAGGAAGAGGCATTGATTATGCGATTTGTATGGAAGGTAGCTTAAAGATGAAAGAAATTAGCTACATTCATTCAGAAGCATATGCTGCCGGAGAATTAAAACATGGAACAATTTCCTTAATTGAAGATGATATTTTGGTAGTTGGTGTATTAACTCAGTCAGAATTATATGAAAAAACAATTTCTAATATGTTGGAGTGTAAGAGTCGTGGAGCATATTTGATGGGGTTAACTACTTTTGGAAGATATGATATTGAAGACACTGTGGATTTTACGGTTTATATTCCAAAGACAGATCCACTTTTTGCAACATCACTTGCAGTGATTCCATTACAGTTACTGGGATATTACATCAGTGTAGCTAAAGGCTTGGATGTAGATAAACCACGAAATCTGGCGAAAAGTGTAACTGTAGAATAATTATCTTTAAGGAAAAGAACAAATTATGAAAACAACATTAGTTATCATGGCTGCCGGTATCGGTTCCCGATTCGGTGGTGGAATCAAACAACTTGCTCCAGTTGGCTTAAATGGAGAAATCATCATGGATTATTCTATCCATGATGCAATCGAAGCAGGCTTCAACAAAATTGTTTTTATTATCCGTAAAGATATTAAGGATGCCTTTAAAGAAGCAATCGGTGATCGTATTGAAAAGATTTGTAAAGATCTTGATGTAGAGATTGCCTACGCATATCAGGAATTAAATGAACTTTCAGAAGGTGTGGAGCTTCCAGCAGGACGTACCAAACCTTGGGGAACAGGACAAGCTGTTCTTGCTTGTAAAGAAGTCCTGCATGAGCCATTTGCAGTTATCAATGCAGATGACTACTATGGAAAAGAAGCATTTGTTAAGCTTCATAATTTCCTTGTAGGTTATACACTAGAAAAAGCCAATCAGTTCTGCATGGCAGGCTTTATTTTAAAGAATACTTTAAGTGAAAATGGTGCCGTTACTAGAGGAATCTGTGAGACAAATGAAGAAGGCTATCTCACAGCAGTACATGAAACCTCCAATATTGTTAAGATTCCAGAGGGTGCAGCAGTAGATAACGATGGACAGCTCACTTCAATTAATGCAGAATCCTACGCATCCATGAATATGTGGGGACTTACACCGGAATTCATGCAGACTTTAGAAGATGGATTTAAAGAGTTCTTTGCTAACATGGGAGATAAAGATATTCTGAAAGCAGAATATTTACTGCCAATCTACATAGATGAACTTCTTCAGGCAGGTAGAGTTTCCGTAAAAGTGTTAGATACGAATGACAAGTGGTTTGGAGTAACCTATAAAGAAGATAAAGACTATGTAGTAAAATCATTTGCCAAGCTGATAGAAGATGGTGTATATCAGAAGAATTTATTTGAAGATTTGAAATAAATAATAAAGGAGAACGATGGGAAGTAAGATAATCGAAATATTTAATAAAATAGCATATAATGTATTATCAGCACTTTATCAGCCCTTCTGGGCTGCCGTTCTCCTTGCCTTTTTAACAATGTTCTTATATTTATATGGTAAGGAGCATGGGTGGAAAAAGAATAGTTTTATTCGAAATATGTTTGGAACGTGGTGGAGAGCATTTAAAAGTTCTTCAAATTTTCGCCGGACATTCTTATTAGCTTTTTATACAGCAATGATATTACTCCGAACAGTTTTAAATCGTGAGATATGGTTTGATCCGCTTGGAAAGCTTTTGGGAGGATGGGGATTCTATGAAGATGGACAGTTTACAACAGAATCTATAGAGAATTTCATGTTATTTGTTCCATTTTCTATTTTGCTGTTATGGGCATTTCAAAAAGAATTACTTGGTGAATCTCCTGAGAATATTAGATTTGGAAAAACCGTTTGGGAAGCCACAAAAGCTGTAGCAATATTTTCTTTTCTGATAGAATTTACTCAGCTATTATTCCATCTTGGAACACTTCAAATATCAGATCTGACCTATAATACACTTGGTGGAGCAGTGGGCGGTGTCATCTATTATTTGGGATATTCCAGAAAAACGAAAGAAATAAAATAAGAAACAGAGGACAGCTATCGGAGCATTAGTCCGGAGCAGGGAAATCCTCTGTTTTAGGTGCAATATGATTGGATTCACATGGAAATAGGAGTTATAAAATGGCAGGAAGACCAAAAAAGAAACCAGAATATAATCCAGAACTTCAATTTAATAATTTTCTTCAAGAATTAAGAGATGCCTATGAAGAAGCAGCTTCCTTAAGATCACTGGCAGATGAGTTAAATATTAGCCTGCTGAAACTTCGTAAGCTACTTATTACTGCTGATGTGTTCACATCAGATATATGTACAGAAATTAATAATCTGCATCAGTCAGGAAAAAAGATTTCGGAGATTATGAAACTCACGGGGCTTTCCAGAGCATCAGTTCATTCCTATTTGCCCTACACTAAGGGACTTTATAATGCAACAGAGATAAGTCTAAATGCGGAACGATGCCGGACATATAAGATCCGACAGGAGCAGGTTCGGCTTCTAAAGGAAACACCATCAGAGGAAAATCTGTGGCAAGCGGTTATTGCATTTCAGGAGTATCCATTTAAAACGGCAACAGGATTACCGTTCCGGTATAAATTAAAGGTTGGTAAAAGCGGAGAGTATAACAGAGAGTTGCTGATAGACCGGCGAGAGAAAAGTAAGAGTCTTGCCTGGAGTAGTGTGGTGCTGGCGTTTGAAAATAGTAAGAGGATTTCAGAAGAAGTGAAGAAGCCGAAGGCACTTGGAGATATTAGAGGAGTTTCATATATTTATCCGATACTATGGCGATTTGGCTTAATCCGAGTTCCGGAAGCAATAGAGAAGAAAATGGGAAAGCAGAGATAAATCCCTGCTTCATTGTCTGTAAGCGATTAGATTAACATGGATATATTAAAGAGTTTCTCGTAAAATAGAAAATGCATCAATGATTCCTTGTTTATAGGCAATCCGTATATATTCTATAGATGAAATGTTTTCAGCAGTGATAGCGGCATCAACAGTGTCCCATTGTTGAGGAGTTAGATTAAGATCCCGTATTTTTTCATTAGCTTTATTGCACTTTTTCTGAGCTTTTTGATATTTTACATCGTGCTTTATTGCAATAGGTAATGTTGTTTCCATACGAAAAGCTGCAAGCTGATCCAGAAAACTTTCTGATGATGTCAGATTGTTTTTAGGATTATGAATGAAATATTCTGTGAGTGCTTTATAGAGATTCTTTTTTAGTTTCTGTTCTTTTTTGCTCATTAGATAAATTCCTCCTTAAAGTTGTACAAGTAAATAACGGTATAACGTTAATTTATCATCGGTTTGCAGAAATGTCAACGGCATACCGTTAATAAATGATGGGGAAATCATTTATACTGAATATATATTGTGATTTAAGGAGAATTTGCATGACGTATTCAGATGCCATAATAAAGAGATTAACTGATCTGTGTGTTGAGAGAGGGATAACGACAAATAAACTTGCTACATTGTCAGGGATTACGCAATCAACGCTTAATAGTATGATGAGAGGAGAAACAAAGAATCCAAAGCTGAAGACTTTGCGTAAGATTGCTATGGGATTTAATATGACTGTTTCTGAGTTACTGGATTTTCCAGAAATGAACGAAATGGAATTTGAGGATGAATGAAAGAAAATATGTTCGGAAAATTGAAAAAACATATTGACTTACGAAAATTTGTTCGGTATAATTATTTCTATCAGAAACGCAACGTTTCCGATAGAAAGGTAAGGTGAAAAGATGCGGCATAAAAGCGAAGAATTGATGAAGCAGATTATGGATTATGCAGAACAGTTTCAGTTGCTGAATCATCGTTCACCTTATACCAGCGAAATCGCAGATGCGCTCGGTATAGTCAAGAGTACAGTATACAAGTACCTTGTTGCTATGAATGACAGAGGAATGTTAAGCTACCGCAATGGGGAGATTGTTACTGAGAGAACGAATAAAATATCTCTACTTACGAAGCCGGCGGCAGTACTTGGGTCAGTATCCTGTGGTATGCCGCAGCTGGAGGAAGAGTATATTGAGGAATATGTTTCTCTTCCTGTTTCATTATTTGGAGAGGGTGAGTTCTTTATCTTGCGGGCCAGTGGAGATTCTATGATCGGAGCAGGTATCAACAGTGGAGATATGATTGTAATTCGGAAGCAGAATACAGCTTCGGATGGAGACATTGTTGTAGCACTTGTAGATAATGAATCCACATTAAAGCGGTTTTTCCTTGATACAGAAAGAAGGTGTGTACGGTTGCATCCGGAGAATCCGAAGTACCCGGATATTTATACACAAAATTGTACTGTTCAGGGTGTTGCTGTTCATGTGATCAAGTCATTGGAGTAGATGACATGAACAGTAGCAGGTGTAGGTTGCGATGAGATTGTCAGAGCCAATCCCAGGGGAAGATCATATAGCAGGTGGCATGGCTTCGGTGCTACGGAATCGCCTGCTATTAACTCATCAACGGTTTTCATTTCCCTTATCCGTTTGAGTGATAGTTTGTGTAGATATTACTTGGAGGATTATTGATGAGCAAAGAACCATTATTTGTTACATGCCCGGTATGCGGCAAAGTGAACCAGAAAAGCCTTTTTACCTATTCAGAGGTGCGTTGCCAGAGATGTCATAGAGAGCTGACAGCATTTGCAGATTTGGGTGTAGTTGTTGGCATTGATATGAATAAGAAGCGGTCGAAGGAAGAAGTTGATCGCTTAGAGATGTATATGTCACATCTGGTAGGAGTTCTCCGGGATACGGAAGAATGAGAAGAAGTAAAGTATAGTGATACAATTTAATATGCAGGAATGAGAATATCCGTGAATCTGTAATATTAGACGGCAGGAATCTTCACATACAGCATGGATATTCAAGAGTTTGCTGAACGTGTTGGAGATGGCACAGAAACATCAGGAACCCGGCAAAACATATGCAGGAAGTTTATGGAGATAGTATACCTATATATTATCAACATAGCGATTAAGCATAGTGTTTTGTCGGGTTTTCTTTTTTTAAGTAGTGATTAAATCATTTAAACACTAGACAAAAAATAATAAGTATGTTAATCTATTTCTAACTACCACATAACTTCAAATAACTTTATTTTTTTCGGTAGTTAATGACTTATTAATTCCAAAATTTTATAGCAGGAGGGATATAACAATGCGACAATGAAATTAAGGATTAGATTAATTTTTATGGACGTATTTTAAGATTTTTGGAAATATTTTTATTCAGTTGAGATTTGTGAGGGGTATCAAACTCCGTATATGTAATAGATATAACCCTAAAGCAAATAATTAGAAAAATTTAGTCAAAGAAATGGATTAAAAAATTGGTACAGCATCTAATAAATCGCTGCACTAAGATGGCAACAATTTATTAGGTGCTGTACCAAAAATATGATTGTAAGGATGATTAGTGTAATATTACGCTAGAAGTCTGCCCATTTTTAGATTAAATCTAATTATTTGCTTTGGGGTTATTTTTTATTTACAAAGGAGGTGAATGGTATTGCCACAAGTCTCAAAATCTGAAAACTTACAGGAAGTCGGAAGGAAGATCAGACATTACAGAGAAAAGAAAAAGATGTCTCAGCTTGAACTTGCTGAGGCAATAGGTGTAACACAGAATACCATTTACCTAATAGAAACAGCTCAATCAGAAATGAAATTGGAAAAGCTGTTTCGTATAGCCGAAGTACTGGATGTTACACCAAACAAATTATTGCCGGGTGAGGCAAAGACAGCATCTAATAAATTTTTTGAATTTGAACATATGATGAAACAATTAAGTGAGGCAGATCAAGAACTTATTTTTAATATGGTAATGCCCTGTATGAAGCGGCTTTTACCAAATACATAGTGATATAAGTAATCTTTTTTATAGAGATTATTTATATCACTTTTTTTATGTCAACATTGCAGATTGTGAAATAATAAAAAATTACATTATGGGCTGTGAAGAGTTTCGGACAGATGTTTGTTAGAATTTTATTACATCAAATGGAGGAGGAAAAGCTCATGACGCAGGAAGAATTGGAGTTTCGCCGCAGGTGTCCCTACGATGCCTTTGGTGATTATTCAGATGTATTAAAGGAAATCCGTCAGAAAGAAAAAGAGAACAAGACGGATACCGTATCAGTAGTAAATAGAAGTAAATAATGTTGGTTGAATCTTAACACTGTGATTGTGCAGCAGATTTTTCCATACAGAAGGCAGCAGGTTGGAGCTTCGGTTCCGCTAATAAAAAAAATTAGCGGAATCGGGGTCTATTTAGCTTAGCTGCCTTTCTTTTTGTCACCGGTTTCTGCGGGAAAGGTGGCAATTATGCTGACATTAAGAACATTGAAAGAACTGATCGACACACCAAAGAGAGGAGAGAAACTTCCTACACCGAAGCAGCTTCGTACAGGGGAATCACCGGTAGTTGCTCATAAAACAACAGGAGCAGGTGTGAATGAGGTACATATTATCGTATATCAGTCCGGATATGCGGTTTATGGTATCGGAAACAGAGCAACGGTATTCCCGGTAAATCTGGAACTTGGTTATGGTTATTCTTCTGTGACAGAAAAGAAGAGAAAAGAAGATGAGAAGTATAATACCTGGAATCCAGAGACAGGACTTCGTGAGAAGAAGTATTTCTGTGAATTAGAGGAAAGCTTTTTTGAAAAGGAAGAATGGTATCTGCGTCTGATGCTGATTGGCGAGGACCGGCTGGCACATAATCTGGCTACTCGTGATCGGGGACGCTGCATTTCATTCAATGGCATTTCTGAGGATTTTGAAGGAATGGAAGATGAATTGATGGATGTAGAAGAACGTGTGAACCGTCAGCAGATTGCAGAAGAGATGATGAGTGTACTTAGTGATAAGCAGAAAAAAGTAGTTCAGGAATTTTACTGGAATCAGAAAACACATAAACAGATTGCAAAGGAAAATGGAGTAAAGAGAAATGCCGTAACAGAAATATTGAAATATGCTCTTAATAAAATAGAGAAAAATTATGATGAAGATGGCAAAAAGAGATAAGTAAAATGAGAAGGGGAAGCTGCATGTGTAAAGCAGTTTCCCTGTAAGTTAATTTTCAATTCTAAATAGCATTTATATTCTAAAAAATTTTTTTGAAATTTTTCTGACCTTTTGCCCTCTGCCGCCTGTGATTAGTGGAAAGAGGGCAAAGTCATTCAAGACAACATTTCTAAATGATTTAATCCCAATCCGCCGTACCTTGATAACTGAATAAAAGGTCAGGAGAGGATGAAAGCTCAGCTACGCATTTTGCGGCCAGTGGAAGTTCTCTTCTGATCGGAAATGCTCAATCCTTATTTTTGTTATGCCCGGTTCGCCGGGCGATGACAGTAGACCATGCGTCGGAGCTTTTGCTTTTGCAGGTTCCGGCGTATGACTGTGCTGTCATCAGTAATGATTTTGGCACAAATAATTTAAAATGGGGTGATGCCTATGATTTGATTGTATCAGACAGGTGAAAGCCTGTAAACCGGTAACAGAAAAAATAAAGCAAAGTGAGGTATTGAGAATGAAAGGGACATTGAAAAGAGTAATGTCTGGCGTATTATCTGTTATTACGATTGCAAGTGCTGTGGCACAGCCAATAACTGCTTATGCAGCAGAACCGGAAAAGGCAGCATCGTCTTTTGAAGCACAGTATCCGGAACTGGAAACAGTGAAAGATAAACTGGCTGAGGATGAGATTTTAATTGCCAATGATTACAGCATTGATTATGGTTCTGATTTTGACATTAAGGTGGATTTTTCCGGTATTGAAGGAATCAATGATGCCAAAGTGAAAGTAGAGCTGTATGAAGCGAAGAATGAAGCAGGAGATGATTTTGACACATACCAGGCAGATACCTATAAAGCGGTTTATAAGGTAGAACCGGTCAGTGGAAATCCTTCTTATCGTATCAGCCGAAATGTAACCGTAAAAGAGCCGGAAACGGAACAGCTGACAGAACCAAATACTTCTGAAAATACCGTCGGTGAAGGAAATGCTGGCGAGACAGAAGATTCTGGTAATGCGGAAGAAGATGCCGATGCAGAAGGGCAGACGGAAATAGTAACAGATCTGGCAGAAGAGGAGGAAGTCACAACAGATGAAGAGTCTGGATTAACTGTTTCTGAAGTAATGGATCAGGCAGAGGATAGTGGTATTGACCTTTATTCAATGGAAGAAGGGGAAGTGGTTACTTTTATGGCAAGGGAAGCATCAAGCCGAAGCACCAAGAAAGTAACAGTAACCAGAGGAAACTGCTATCATTATTCTGATTATGGGTATGGAAGTTATCTGACGTATCAGTACACCGTGAAGTTCGGAAATGTTTCCGCAACCGCTTATTGTATCCAGCCGGAGAAATCCAGTCCTGGAACCGGAACATACGATATTACAAAGCTGAGTGACGGTAAGAAACTGGCTAAGGTTTGCTATTATGGAACGAAGGCGGCAGGTGATGAAGGATTCTTTACAGAAGAGAACGGTTATGGCAATTTAAGTGCAGGTGCCAGATTTATTCTGGTTCATCTTGCTGCATCTTATGCAAATGGTGGAGATTCCGCTTTTTCCGGAGCAAGCAGCAAAGCAAAAACACTTGCTATGAAACTGTATAACTACTGTATTTCACAGCCGGAGATCCCGGATGTCGATATGAGTTTTTCGGATGCAAATGTAACTGCTTATGTAGATGGCAGCAGCCAGAGAAC
>ENA-OPCL01000114-OPCL01000114.1-human-gut-metagenome-genome-assembly--contig:-NODE-114-length-71424-cov-7.605991_pt1 | contig 71424 bp, 103 predicted proteins | sample MGYA00241251_ERZ501482 | MGnify/ENA primary metagenome ERZ501482 (study PRJEB25962, sample SAMEA2042581) | human gut metagenome | biome: human gut; feature: human-associated habitat; material: faeces... | reverse complement strand
CCAGAACAGCGTGGTGCTCGTAATGGCGGGGGAAGTCCAGCTTGCCGGTGTAGGCGCTCAGACTTTCCATCATCCAGTTGCAGGCTTCCGTGGCCCCGCTGGTGAAGTAGACTTCCTCCGGGAGACAGTTCAGGTCTTGGGCGATACTTTCCCGCGCACCCTCCAACGCCTGTTTCGCGGCGATTCCGCGGTCATGCAGAGCACTGGGGTTGCCGAGGGACAGAGCCGCATGGAAAGCATCCAGAGCGGCGGGGGGCGGGGGAGGGCGGTTCGTGGGCCGCCGCGTCGAAATAGTAGGTGTTGGGCATAGGTATGGCCTCCTTTTGTGGTGGGCGGCTTTGATTTTTAACTTGCCGGTAACTTGCTTAAATCTTGCTTAGACTTTGCTGATTTGTTTGCTTAAAGGTTCTGGAAGGTGGCGTCAAACATCACAACGCCGTTGGATAGGTCGGAGTAGGGGATGCCCACCCATACGGACTGTCCGGTGGTGAGACCGGAGAGGGACGAAGCATAGGGCAGATTTAGAACGGTATCGTCAAAGGGAAGCTGGACGGCCACGGTGCCGCCGCTGGGGGCTGCTTTTACGGTGGCCTTTTCCAGACGGAGACAGGAGCGGGTGGCATCCGCCACCTTGGGCCGAAAATAGTTATTCCAGAAGTTATCGGCCAGTGCTTTCATGTCGGCGTTTTGATTACTCATGCAGTGCACCTCGTTATTCCGTGCCGGTCAGACGAGCCTCCACCAGCTCCATGCCCCGGCTTTCCAGATAGGAGATCAGGAGCAGGCGGGCGGCTTCCTCGCTTTCGGCGTCCACGGTATGATCGAACATCCGCAGCTCTCCCGCCTTGGTCTCGGCGGTGACGCTGAAGGCGAAGTCCCGGCGGGTGACATTGGTTTTCAGGTTCATGTGGTTTCCTCCGTGATCCAGATTTCAGAGACGGTAAAGGTGAAGCAGATGCCCCGGTCCGTCTTGTCCGTCTGCACGGTGTCGCACTGGCAGAACAGGAAGGACAGCGCCTGACGGATGGTGGAATTAAGAACCACAAGGGGAGTGGGAAATTCCAGCGCAACGGAGGCGTTCTCCCGGTTCTCGTGGGGCGGCTGATCCAGCAAGCGGACTTGGGGAACCAGGCGGTCGATCTTCCCGGCGGCTTCCCGCAGGGCGTTGTATCGGTTCATGGCAGATGGATTCATGATCTTCATCGTAAAAGTCTCCTTTAGGTGTGTAGTTCCTTTTTATGGGAAAATTATAGGCGTTTTCGCATGGAATGTCGAGTTAAAAAAGGGAGGAACTTTTTCCAAAACGGAAATTGTTCCCCCTTTTTCGGTATGAGTATGGTCTTGATTAAAATTCTTGCGCTGACGGCCCCACAAGCGGCCTGAGAGATAAGAGAGAGGCGATGGGCTGAAAACTACCCCACGAAACTCAAGGGGCACTTACAGGGCTTCTGTGGGCAATTTACGCAATGGGAAGGGGATCACAGTCGTTCAAGGCATCCTTCAGGGGCTTTGCAGGGCGGAACACCGCAACCGTCTTGGCGGGAAATTCCTTTTCCTCGCCGGTGCGGGGGTCTTTCCCCACCCGTGCTTCCCGGTGCTTCACGGCGAACTTGCCGAAGCCGGGGACTTTGACCTCGCTGCCGTTGAGCAGGGATTCCTCGATGACGGTGAACACGGCATCCATCATGATGGCGGTATCGTGTTTGGTGTGGCCGGAACGCTCCGCCACGGCGGCGATCAGTTCAGTCTTGTTCATGGGACATCCTCCTTTCCTAAAATTTCAATGGCAGGGATGGCTGGATTCGGACCAGCGCGTGAGGGAGTCAAAGTCCCTTGCCTTACCGCTTGGCTACACCCCTGTATTTTTACATAGGCTCCCGGCATTGCGCTCCGTTTGGATTGCTTACACAATTAGCCGTACAGAACCGGGCAAGCATACTGCCCTACACAACGGCCTTGCCCAAGGGCAGCCGTTACCTCACCACTTCCGCATACCTTTCGATGAACACGCCTCGGAGTTCGCTCTGCATGGTTCTGTACGCGCTAACCACGGAACTTTTCAGCCCTGCGCCGGTATGTCGGTCGCATCCGTTTCTTCATTCATAGCCGGAGCCAGCCAAATAATTATTATTCGGCCTGCCGCTTTCATACAGCGCACAGGCAAGCCCCTTGTAGCGGTCTTACCCTTCCGCGGCGCCGCAATGCGGTAGCATACATCTGGTGCGGCATTGCAGTCCTGCCCTGCTTTAGCGCTTCGGCCATCATTCGGCGTCACTCGCTGTGGTCTGCCTATTCAGGCTACCTATGCCGCATATCTCCGGTTCCCACGGTTACCCCACTTGTTTATACTCCGTTGGTGACTCTGTTTAGAGTTGGCAGGGACGGTTGGGAATCGAACCCACCCAAGCGGTTTTGGAGACCGCCTCGCCAGCCTTGGAACATTCGCCCCTATGTTTGTCTGTCTTTCCAGACTGTCACCGCTGCGTGTCGGCTGCCTGCGGTTGGCCCCCATAGGTACACGTTTCTGTTGCCCTGCCGCGCCCATCTCCGGGCAACCCGTTTGTGATTGTACTTCTCACGGCGCTGGATTTGGCGCAGACGGCTGGAATTGAACCTGCATCGTTCCCCACTTCGGGGGTGCTCTAACCTACTGAGCTACGTCTGCAAATGTCCCCTCTGGGACACTTCGTCAGGGAACCCTGGACGAGAGGTGCGAGGGGTCCTATGCCCAACCGGAATTGCACCGGGGCGTCAAGGGCAAGTACCAGTTGCCGGAGACGAGCTGCTTTTGCGGGCCGCAGCTTATATTTTTGGGGAGCACTGGCAGAGACGCATCACCCGAAACGTTCCCCGCCATGGTGCAGACGGTTGGAGATGCCCCCAACTCCCCGCGTGATCGGCCGCGGCTTGGACGTCTGCGTATAGTTGCCGGTCTTTCCCGGCGGTCATGTCGCTCAGATTCTCCGAGAATACCGTCCCGATAGCGGCTGTATCAACCCGCCGACTCCACTGCCAGATATGGAGGTTTCATGCCCACTACGGTTTATAGAGTAACCACCTCTTATGTGGGAGGGCATGGTGCAGACGGCCGGAGAGGTCCCCGGCTCCCGGGTGGAAAGGACAAAAAGCACCGGTTGGACATCTGCATAGACCCGCCTTGTTTGCGCCATGGCGGGTGATGTGGCGGCCCGTCTTTCCGGGCTGTCATACACATTCAGGAGGCTTTGCGATCCATGCAGGGCGCTGCTCGTGCACCCTTGGAGCGGATAATGGGAATCGAACCCACCTTCGCGGCTTGGGAAGCCGCCGTTCTGCCGATGAACTATATCCGCGTTGCTGCCCTGCCGGGGTTGCACCGGGACACCGCTCCGAGAACGGCGAGCGTGTACTTACGGGCCACGCTTGGAAGGTAGGAGAATACTACGTGCGGCATCCGCGCCGCTGGTGAGCGAAACCGGAGTTGAACCGGGAGAACAGAGGACAAGCTAAAAACCCTGTTCGCGCAGGGTGTGAGTCTGCGCCGTGTCCGCACGATTTTCGCCCATGCTGTTTGGAGTTTGGCGGCTGCCGTTGGGTAGGCCGGCAGCCGCCGTGCGTGAGGGAAGATAGAAAGATGGAAAGCAAGGGCGGCGTCTATCTCGCCCTTGATTTTATTATACGATACCCCTCCAAGGGGGTTTTTGACATTCAGGATTCCGGGGCCAAGGCAAAGCAAAGGTTACAAAAACAATCCAGCGGCGCTTCGGTGATTGGAATAAAAACCCGTTCCACGGTGCGGTGAGAATAAGAATCTGGAATCGCGCAAAACGGGCCGAGCCAAGCCATTTTTAAGTATTGTTCACCAGCGTGTTCGCATATATATACCTGCTGCTTCGGGGGAACGAGGTTCGCACGAATGAAATCTTGCAGACTGAAAATTTCAGGTTTGGGGCTTGCGGCGGCTTCTTTCGCGTGTTTCAGCTCCGCCTCAAGCCGTTCGGTTTCGTTGAAAAGATGCCTAATCGTTGTTGACGCCTCCGTGCAGACGATAGACTCTCGGAAATCATGCGACTCTTCGGCAAGCGAAACAAGATCGTCAATCAATGCGTTGTACTTCATGGCTTTATACTCCAAGTGTTTCTCCTTTCTGCGCCACTGTTCAGGCGGCGGCTTCGGCGGGCTTGCGGCAGGGGCAGAGGATGCCCTCGCCGTCGGCGGACCGGAAATAGATGGGGGTGATATAGGGCTTCTGTTCAGAGGCGAACGCCTCGCCATCGGGGAAAATCTGAAGGAAATCGATCAGATAGTTTGGGTTGACTCTGGGGAGACCGGGGCCGAAATCGTAATAAGGGGAGAAGGTTTCGCCCCTGCGGTGGCGCTTGGCGGCCCATTCCGCGCGGTCCGTTTTGATTTGCGCCCGAACCTCCGCCACAGTGGGAAGAGTGAGGCGCAGGGTGTTCTTGCGGATGGGGGCGATGAACTGCGCCAGGTTGAACCGGGAACCGTCCGCGCTGAGTTCCGGCGCGGCGGTCAGCTCCATGGGGCTGTTCAGGCGGAAGCCGCGGTGCCCGTCGCAGACGCACTGCTTGCCTTCCTCGTCGATCCAGAAGCCCTGTTCATTGGGGCGTTGGCTGTTCATGCGCACGGCTGCGTCGCAGATGCGGCTGGCAGCTTCCTCCACCAACGTGCGGCGGAGATCCTGTTCTAAAAAATACAGCTGGGGAATGGGACCGACGGCGCTTTTCCATTCATAGGGGTTTTTGCTGACGGCGGTATAAATGGCGGCTCCGTCCTCGTCCAGTCCGTGGACGAGCTGCAAAACGCAGGTGAGGGACTGTTCAGTGTTCATCATGGGGTGTACCTCCTATTGCACGAAGGGCTTTTTTGCTCAGCCTAAGAATGAAATAATCGGATCTGCGGAAATTGTAAAAGTTTTCAGGGTCAGCGACCGTTTCAGGGAAAAGGTCGCACAGAAGGGCATTTTCGATCAGTTGATCGGCATACGGATTTTCACCGTACCAATATCCACGGTCAAGCAAGCCTCCGGTTATTTGGCAGTTGACTGCGGCTTTCTTGACTTCGGCGATTTTTTCAGAATAAGTCATTTCCGCGTGGGCTTCCTTCTGCGCATTTATCGCGGCAGCCATGACCTCGCGGGCTACGTCTGCGTAGCACTCGCGGTAAAGGTCAACGCCGTATTTGTCGCGGATGGCGTCGAGCTTGTCCACGTCGAAAAATTCGGTAAACGATTCGTACTTGTGCGGGGTGGGGAGCCGCGCGGCTATAATCTCGTTTCTGCACTCCCAATGTCCGGCGGTTTTCATGGTTGTGCTCCTTTCTGCGCATTTCTTGCGGCGCGGTATGTTTCGTAGACCTCGGCGACGGGAAATTCCTTCATGCAACAGTTCCATTTTGGACGTGGGGTTTTTCGAAGATAAACGGTCTCGCCACCGTCATGCTCCAGGTACCATTTTTCAAGGGTCCCGTCGCGGTTGATCGTGTATCTTGTGGGGGCTGCGGTCGTTGCCATAGTGTTGTCCTTTCTGCGCCGCTGTTCAGGCGTATAGGATCTTCGAGGTGCCGGGGACGCGGCACTGGATCGAACAATCCGGGGCGTTCTTTTTGTTCAGGTCGATCCATGACTTCACGGCGGGGAGAAGATCGTCATTGTAGACGGGCGCATAAACCAGGCGATTAAACAGCTCGCCGGTGTTCAGGCTCATGGGCTTATGCTGTTTGTCCCTGGGGCCTTTGAAGTAAACCATAAACATGGGGTTGTCCTTTCATGCCCTCGTGACCTCCGGGGCGGGCTGTTCAGTTCTTAATTTCATTGTAGCAGGGTGGGCCAAGGGGGTTTTTGCCGCTGTTCAGGCAAGGCGGAGGACCTGACGGGCGGCGCGTTCGGCGTTGTCGGTAAGCTGGCGCTGCCATGCCTGATTTTTGGGAGACCAGCGGAAGCCGTTCTGCTTCAGGGCGGTGCGGGTGGCGGCGTCGGGGATGGCGTCAAAGAGGATTTGCAGTCTGTTCAGGTCGATATTGCGGACGATCTGCCCGCCGTCAAAGGCGGTGCCGGTCTGGGGCTGGGCGGCCTGCTGTTCTCGCTTGTCAAGCTCTGCAAGCCGCTGTTCTGTCCGCTCGATCTTGCCCCGGAGACTGGCCAGCTCGTAAGCGGGGAAGGGGGAACCGTGAACGCGAATATCAAAGCTGTTCGGGTCGGTGAGGTTCGCGACCTGTTCAGCCGTAAAGCCGGGACAGCCGACAAGGGTCTTATGCTTGCGATAGTAGGCGTTTGCGGCCTTGGCATCCTCCAACATCTGGCGTTGGCTGTTCAGGCGCTCGGTGAGCATTTCGCGGGCGTGAGGGTCGGCCAGGTCTACCGGGCCGGTGCCGACGCTGCGGATCTTGTCCAGAATCGCCTCGATCTGCCGGTATTCCTCCCACAGAGAGTCCTCGCGGGACATCTGGCGGTTATGCTTGCGCATATTGAAGTTGCCCGCTCCGCTGATAAACTGGCTGGGATAGCTGGCCTGGTTGCGGTTGTAATCGTTCGTCCACTGGGCAAGGCGGCGGGCGTAGCTGTTCAGCAGGGCGTCCAGCTTGTCATGGTAAAAAGCGCTGACGCGGGCCTTCTGCTGTTCTACCATCTGGGCGGCTTTGTTCACGGAATTTCGATAACTGGCCGTGGCGCTGCCGGGTTTGTAGTCGCTCATGTGGATGCAATAGTGGGCGTTCCGGGCGGTTTCCTCGTCGATGGAACCATAAGGCGGGACCGTTTCAGGCCGATTTTCCGGGGTGGGCTGTTCTGCCTGTTCTGCGGTGGTGGCCTCCGGCTGTTCTGCGGGTGCTTCCGCGCCTGCGCCGGTGGCGGGGGGCTGCTGTTCGGGCTGTTGGGTGGTGGCTGCGCTGGGCTGTGCGGTGGCGGCGGTGGGCTGTTCAGCCCGGAGACCGTCAGCAACGGAGCGGTAAAAGGCTTGTGTTTCTTTCGTGTCCTTGACGGTCTGGCAGTCCTCGCCAAAGTCCCATGTATAGCGCTTGATTGTCACGTCCAGGCTGTCCGCCTCGCTTGCAAAATAGGCGGCAATGTGTTCCGTGTGGGGGAAGGCCTTGATTTCGATTTCCGCGTGCTCCCGGTTCCACTCGTTGGCGGCGGCCCGCTTGTCCCGGCTGTTCACAAAGGCGGAAATGGGCCAGAAGCAAATATTATCCTTTGCGGTGCTGAGTTCGCCGTTGCGCTTGATGCGCCGGAGGCAGTGAGCCCGGCCGCTCCAATTCGGATCGCCGGGGGTGTGCTCGACGAAGTAAAGGCCGTTGTCATTCTTGAAGTATGCGCCGGTGATCTCCACCACGTCGCCGGTTTTCATGGTGCGGTTGTTCTTGTCAGTCATGGTAAAATCCTCCTAAAATGTGTTTTGAATGTGTAGATTTTGGCTTTCTGGGGTGCCGTCGCTTTTATCGGTGCGGCGGCTCCAAGGTGTCCGGGTGGTGCTGTTCAGATGATATAGATCTTCAGGTCGGGGCGCTCGTCCTGTTCGTATGTGTCGCCCTCCGGGGCAAGTGTGGCCCATGCGGCGATTTCAATAGCCGTTTCCATCGAAAAACCGATCCCGTGCAGGTATTCGGCGTTGTACATTTCATCGGCGCAAGAATGATAATGATTGATATTTCCAGAGTTGATGACAAGCGTACAATAATTTTCGTTCATCTTGTGGTCCTCCTTGTCTGTTCAGGCGTAGCGCTGGCCGTTGGCGCCGGTCTGGTAGCTTTTAAAGATCATAACCGGGTCCTTCAGCAGGGCGGCGGCATCCTCAATATAGGAAGCGGAAAAGCAGCCGTATTTACTGCGGGTGATTTTGACGTTCTCGTCCTCCTTCAGGGTTTCGTAGGCGGCCTGTTCTGGGAGATCCTGCCAGCCGTTGAAGATCAGCAGGGAGGAAGAACCGAGAAACAGCCGGCCGCGGGTGGTGCGCTTGCGGTATGGGGTGTAGGTCAGGCGCACAACGTCGGCGTGCTGGGCGTAGGTGGTGAAAGTGCAGCCGTGAAAGGTGATTTTCTCCGCGATGGGAAAACCGAACTCGGAGAGATACACAAGGGTATATTTCCGGCCCGGAACCAGTCCGGCGGCGTCCACAGCTTTTTGCAGGGGTTCGGCGTACTGCTGGACCATGGAATGAAACGCGGCCAGCGCGGCGGCCTCCGTTGTAACGGTGGTGCTGTTCAGCTCGTCCCCGTTTTCAACCAGGGCGGCAACCTCGATTTGACCGCCCAGGGGCCGCAGGTCCGCGGCGTTGATGATGATTTTCCGGCGGAGGGTGTAGCCGCCGCCGATCTCGGCATGGTAAAGACTGTTAAACATGGGTTGATCCTCCTTTCAGTTGGTGGCGCTGTTCTGGTGGAGCAGGTCGGAGACGGTGCAGCCCCGGAGTCGGTGAGCCTCGATATAGGCGGGACGCTGGGCCGCCGGAATGGCGGACATATTGCGGAGCAGGTGAGAAACAAAACGGGCGGCGGTTTCCCGGTCTACGGTCTGCCAGCCGGAAAAAAGAGAACGGATTTCAATTTTCATGGGGTGATCCTCCTTCCCTGTTCAAATAATGCCGTTTTCCCGGAACTCCCGCAGGAGACCAAACCGGCGGGCCAGCCGTTCCAGACGGTCGGCGGTCTCTGCGACTTCTTCCCAGCTTTGCACCTGTTCGGCGGCTTCCTGCTGGGCCATGATCGCCGCATCACGGGCGGCGGCTTTGCGGGTTTTATAAGTGGTCATTTTGTGATCCTCCTTGATTTTGATTTATCGGCGGCCCTCGATGAGATCCACCACGCGGAACATCAGGCGGGCGAAAGTGCCAGCGCCCAGAACGAGGATGAAAAGGGGAAAACTCATAGTGTTGGCCTCCTGTCGGTGTGTTGTATGCTTCACTTGTTAAGTGTATTATAGCACTTAACAAGTGAAAAGCAATCGGCAAAAGCTACAACTTATTAAGTGAATTTTTGTATGCTTTATTCACTTGTTAAAAACACTTGACAAGTGATATTATGATAGTAAATAGGGGGTGATAGCTACGGCACCGCAAAAATACACGGAAGCGCGCAAACTCGGTAATAGAAAGTGGGACGCGGAAAACCTGGACCGGATTTCTATTGCACTGCCTAAAGGCGCAAAAGATACGATCAAGACCCACGCGGCCGCCATGGGGGAAAGTGTAAACGCATTTTTCAACCGAGCAGCGCTGGAACAGATCCAGCGGGATCGGGGCAGCGAAAAAACGGAAGCAGCCACAGAAACAGAATAAAAAAGCAGCGGCCCGGAGTTTTTCCGGGTCGCTGTTCTGGGCGGTCAGATGCTCAGCAGGGCGGCACCGTTAACGGTGATCCGCGCCTCGTTGGGGTGGGCCTCGTTCCAGGCGTCCTTAAAAGCCCAGGCATTAAAGCGGAAATCCGGCAGGCCGGGGAAGGGGACCAGCTCGCCGGCCTCGCCGAGCACGTTACACACGGCCAGAGCGGAAGCGCGGGAGATCGGCAGAAAATAGAGCCGCTGGATCTCTTTCATGACGGCGTTGTGTGCGTCCTGTTCCGGGGTTGTGGGCATCAGCGGAGCCAGAAACGCGAGCGGGTCCGCCTCCGGCGTTGTCTGGTTGCGCTCCACCTCTGCCACAATGGCGGCAGGGTTGCCGCCCAGCGTGTACAAATAGCCACTTGCGACGGGGCCATATTGGGCCTCGTACCTTTCCAATAAATCCGACATTTTTACATCCTTTCCCCGGCGGAGCGGCCGCCGGTCCGGTGGTTTGGTGCTATCCTCTTGACATCTAATATTATAGGCGGCAGCGGCCAAAACTGTCAACGGTTAAACCGTGCACAAAAAGCACAAAAATTACGGTTAAACAGTGTGCAAAATGTCAATGGATATTTACGGTTAAACCGTATATAATAATAAATGAAAACAGAGGAAAACCACGGAGGCCCACCGGGCCAGAGGGGCACCGCCCCGGAAAGGATCACAAAATGGATTACAGCAAAATGAGCTTGGACAAGCTCCGCGAGCTGATCGCCTGGGCTGATGACCGGGCAGCATACCGGAGGGCCTGCGGGACGATCTCCGGCACGGCATACGCCGAGGACGAAGCCGCAGTACGGGCAGCACTCGCAGAAATCAACCGCCGCGCACGGGCGACCGCATAAGGAAGAGGAGGAACACGAAATGAAAAAGAGCTTTTTCGATACGATCCCCGGCGTCATCCGCCTTGACTCCCGCGTTGCTATCTATGTGCCCAGCACCACCGACATCGACCACCCCACCGACAACCGGCAGCAGGTGGAGGAAGTCGCCGCGAAGCTGTCCGCCATGTTTGGCGGAGCAACCGCCACCGAGGCCCGCGGCTACTGGGTGAGCCAGTCCGCCGGACTCGTGGGCGAGGCCGTCACCATCGTTTACAGCAATGCCGCAGCCGAGGACATCGAGCGCCACGGCGCCGAGATCGTCGCCATTTGCCGGAAGATCAAACGCGAGATGAAACAAGAGGCCGTCAGCCTTGAGATCAACGGCGAACTGTTTTTGATCTAATACACCCAACCACCACAGCCCGCAGGGAAGCCCCCCGCGGGCTTTTCTCGTGCCCTCTGGGCAATACGCCCCAGCACCGCACCACAGACCCACGCCGCACAGCCGCTTGCATCCTGGGCCATGCCAGAGGGCTATTTTTAACCCCTATGCGCGCGGGCGCGTTCATTGCGGGCGCGGTCTATTATAGTACCCTAAAACGTACCCCATAGAACCCCCGGACGCTTTACCTTAATGAAGAAAAGCGCGGAGCACTCCCGCAGGCCCGGAAGCAATGGACAAGGGAAAAAGGGGAAGGGGTGGAGGAGTCACCCGCGGCGGCCTGTTCCAGCTGATTGCATCAGATCGGCCACCACGGCCACCGCCGACCATGCCAGACCGGGCACCGTCAGCGGACCAGCCGCCGACCATCGGAGGACGGCCACCACCACCGGCACCGAGGGCCAGAGAACCGACCGCGGCCCCGGCTCCCGCCGCTTTTCGTCAGGTTGCACAAGGGCGGCATGGACCGTTGTTGCATTTGCCACCAAAAAAGGCGGTAACTGTTGCCCTAATTGCTTATTATGGCAACAGTTTAGGCATTTGCAACAGGTTTTTACCACCTCCGAGACGCGCCCAGCGTCCCCGCCTCCGCTCCAATGGCACCGGCTGACCAGCTGACCAGCTGACCACGGCCCCGGCTGGGTGGGGGGTGGTTTACAGACCTGGCCACCGGATCGGCGCAGAATCTCTCCACAACTCTTCCCCCTCCCCCCACGTTCTCATCCCCGTCGCCCTTCCTCTCCCTTTAAGTGGGGTAGTTTAGAAAACCGAGGGCAAAAAACGAAAAAGTCAAAAAGGGGTCCAAAAAAAATTTTATAAAAACGCTTCGCTTATGTGGGGAATACGTATTTAGGTTGCGCGGCGCGGGCGGGGCGCAGGCGGTCGGTAGGTGACGTGCTGGTAGGCGGTAGGTGAAGCAGACGTGCAAAAACCCTATTGGAGGGGGTTGCTATGCTAAAGATAGGAGAACTTTTGTGAAGCCATGGCAATGGAGGTGAGCGTGAATGCCAACCGGGAGTTCTGAGCGCTGTGTGCCATTGTTTGAGTTTTGGGGAGACAAGAGCCAGTATGCGGCGTGGCTGCAAGGGGAGTTTGCTGAAGAAGCGGATTTCCATGCCCATACGCTAAACGCCTTGCGGGTGGCGATGGACGAAGAACTGACGGATACACAGAGGAAGTATATGGAGATGTTTTTCGTCTATGGCATGAGCATGAAGGATATCGGTCAAGAGTTGGGGGTATCCAAGGCAACAGTTAGCAGGACGATCAATTGTGGGCTGGATAGACTGTACCACGTCCTCCGCTACGCGAACCCCCGCTACCTGACCTTTCCGAAAAGTCGCAAGGCGTCATCTCTAAAGAAGGGGCGCAAGCGGCGGGAGAAAGAGTCTTAGACTGAGACGATAGATATTGTGCCGAAAACAGGGGGGGTGTATGTATGGCATATAAGCGGAAATACAAGCAGGGTACGCGGGTCAAGAGCATTGAAGACTTTCTGCATTCCCCGGAGACGCAGTATTTTTTCTGGCACGGAAAAACGATTCATAAACAAGTCTTTATGCACTGGCAGCTTGATATGCTTATCAGGGAAATCGGTGGCATACATCTTTATTTTGCAGACAAGAACGTTCCGGCTGATGGAGATGCGGAATGAGCTGTTATGGGTGTATCTGCAACAACTGCCTTTATAACTGCGAGTTATTCAGCGCATACTTCACGCCGGGAGAGATCAAGGACGTGGAGGACGTCTGCTATTGCTGCGATGAGTGCAAGTGGTTCGATGGGGACTATACGAAGCGGAGCCAATGGCGAAAATCGTGCGAAAAATTTCGCCTACCGGCGAAGTATAAAGAGTATCTGGAACAGGTGAAGCAGAAGGAGGCTCGTGCGGCGGTCAAGCGCCGCGGGGCATTTACCGTGATTGAGGGAGGGAAAAAGGATTGAACGTAGCCTATAACATGGACTGCATGGAGTATATGCGGACGCTGCAGGACAAGGCGTTTGATCTGGCTGTGGTGGACCCTCCATATTTCAGCGGTCCGGAGCGGCGTGGCTATTATGGCTGTAAGATCAGCCCCATTGGTGTGAAACGGGATTACCCTGTGTCCCCGAAATGGGATATACCTGGCGCAGAATTTTTTACGGAATTGGGCAGAGTGTCAAAGCACTATGTTGTATGGGGCTGTAACTACTTTGATTTCGTGTTTTCTCACGGGCGAATCGTGTGGGACAAGTGCAATGGGGAGAGCAGCTTCAGCGATTGCGAAATTGCGGCGACGAACTGCTTTGAAAGCGTCCGTCTATTCCGCTATATGTGGAATGGGATGTTCCAGGGGAAGAGTATCGCAGAGGGGACAGTCCAGCAAGGTAATAAGTCGCTGAATGAGAAGCGCATCCACCCGACGCAGAAGCCGGTGGCATTGTACACATGGATTTTGCAGAAGTACGCAAAGCCGGGGGACAAGATACTGGACACCCACTTAGGCAGCGGCAGCAGCCGCATAGCCGCCTATGATCTTGGCTTTGATTTTGTTGGGTGTGAGATCGACCCTCACTATTTTCAGGCTCAAGAGCGCCGCTTTGCGGAACACACGGCGCAGATCAGTTTGTTTACGGGAGGTTGAATATGGATAGCTTAAATGCAAGCAGAATAGCTGGCGGGAACAGTGCGTATGGGCGGAGTCAGTCAGACTTCTATCCCACGCCGCCGGATGTGACGGTGGCGCTTATGCGCTTTTTGAATCTTCCGCGCACAACGTCCGTGTGGGAACCGGCAACGGGAGAGGGCGATATGGCCGGTGTGCTTCAGACGTACTTTGAGACCGTCTACGCTACGGACATTCTGGATGGGACGGACTTCTTGAAGTCCAGCATTGACGCGGCTGATTGGATTATCACGAACCCGCCTTTCTCGCTGGCGGAGGCATTTATCCGCAGAGCAGCGGAGCTGGGCAAGCCTTTTGCGTTCCTGCTCAAGTCACAGTATTGGAACGCAACGTGCCGGCGGAAGCTGTTTGACGAAATCCCGCCCAGCTACATTCTGCCGCTGACGTGGCGCCCGGATTTCTTTTTCAAGAAGCGGATGCCAGGAGAGAAGGGAAGTCCGCTGATGGACGTGATGTGGTGCGTCTGGCTGACGCCATGGAAGAATGATATTCAGACGGTGTACCGTCCGCTGACGCGGCCGGAGATGGGAGTGGGAAATAAAAATGGCTACGAACTGCTATGATTTGTTTAAGGCGTTGAGTAGGACACTATACTCTCATGGTTGTAAGCCAAGCCCAAATCGAGCAAAAAGGAGAAAAGAGAAATGAAATCTTTGGTTTTGTTTCGCAAGGTTTGCAATATGGTTTATTGTTGTGGTCTTGATATACCTCAATGGAAAACAAGAAATCGGATTGAGCAATTATGTAGAGCTGGCAACAACAGTATTGGTGAAGATAGAGAGGATAGATTCGTGGTGTGCGAGCTTGATGTAAATTGGAAAAACTATTCAGGAGATGAACTTGCCCATCTTTGCGAACAATATTGTAAACAGACGGAGGACAAATAAAATTTATGGTGATTTTGTCTGGCATCGTTTTTCTTTTCCTTTTCCGTAAAATCTTTTTCTATGCGAAAGATTTGCTTAAACGTGACCTTGAGTACAAACCTGCGTTAACGCTACAATGCACCTTATACGCTACAATGTTTGGGGCTTTTGGCACGTTCACAATTTGCGCAAGCATTTATACAATAATTTTACTGCTGAGTGGGGAGGGGCATTTGGGATGAAGTATGTTTTTCGTATCGGAGACTACGCTGAGACCAAGGATGGCAACCGGGGGTATGTCATCAAGAGTGATCTTTTGTGCTACCAAGATATTGTGACGGGGTACATAATTACCGTGAAATTCAGCAATGAGGAAACCATGACGTATGAGTTTACAGCCAACGAGGCGCACCGACAGTTCAATCGCATTGGGCGTTATGACCTTACAGAGAAAGAAAAGAGTAAGATTGAACCATTCCAAGTCAATCCGTCACTTACTGAGTATGCGTCAATTTTTGCAATGAGCGATAAAATCAACGAGCTTGTTGAGGCCGTCAATGAACTGCGTATGCGGGATGCAAAGGAGAGTAAGAATGGTTGAATACATCAGAGTTGTAAGCAAGCAACGGCCCGCAAAGCGGGCGTTTGATATGCAGGTTGGGGCACACCTGCGTGTGTATATTGCCGGGAAGATCACCGGTGACAAGAACTATCGGGAGAAGTTCGCCAAGGCGGAGATGGTCCTCACGGATATGGGGCATTCCGTGCTGAACCCGGCAAACCTTCCCTCCGGTATGGAGCAGGGCGATTATATGCGTATCTGCTTTTCCATGATCGACTGTGCGGACTGTGTGGTCCTGCTGCCGGACTGGCGTGAGAGTTCTGGGGCACGGTTAGAGCGGGCCTACGCCGAGAAAATCGGGAAAGAGGTTGTTGTGGCAGACCAGGGCAGGATCGATGAGTTTTTGGAGAAGATGGGTGCAAGAGCATGAGTAAAACTGTTATGCTGAGCATCCGCCCCAAGTGGGTGGAAAAGATCGCCAACGGCGAAAAGACCATCGAGATACGTAAAAACCGACCGAAGCTGGCAACGCCGTTTAAGTGCTATATCTACTGTTCCGCCGGGGGCGACAAGCTGTGGGTCAGGGATGCCGCATGGCGTGAGCGCTGGATGAACGGCCCCATTGCCTTCTTGGTCAATGCAAAGGACTGCGGTGAGATGAATCTTGGAAACGGGCGCATTATCGGCGAGTTTACCTGTGATCGGATTTATGAGCTTGCGCCCCTCAACCATGCACCGGATGACGTAGAAAAGCAAGCCTGCCTGACGCGAGAAGAAATTGTGAACTACCTAAAGGGAACCGGCTACGGCTGGCACATCTCCGGCCTGCGCATTTATGATACGCCGAAAGAATTGAGCGAGTTCAAGCCAGTGTGTAGAGTCGATTTTGGTTGCCGTGCCTGCCTTCATTACGACTACGCCAAAATGGACTGTGGTGAAAAAGTTATCAGTCGGCCGCCCCAAAGCTGGTGCTATGTGGACGATGCAAATGCTTAAATTTACTCACGAAATTACTCACGATGTTTGAGCGCGTTGAAAACAAAGGCGCATAGATATTTTTGGGACAGTTCGAATCCTTCACCCGCTGCCAGATGAAAGAAATCCTGCAATCGTTGAGATTGCAGGATTTTCTTTATATATCAACGGCTACCGGCGTTTTAGGGTGGTAAAAATATTTTCCATAGGGTAAATAGAAATTGCTTTTCAAAGGGGTTTTATCTCAAAATTTACTCACGGAATTACTCACGAATTTTGCGCGGGTCAGGATGGGTCGGAAGTCTCGTCCGGGTCTGCGCTTTTTTCTTTTCCACGGTTTTCGTAGAACTGGTACATCTTGTCCTGCTTGGTCTCGATGTCCTTCTGGTAGAGGTGGGTATAGACATCGTGCATGACCGTGTAATCGGACCAGCCGCCGATGCGCATACATTCTTCCTCCCGATAGCCAAGGTGGTAGGCGAGGGAAGCAAAACTGTGGCGAAGGCCATGGACGCCGACCTCCGGCAATCCGGCATCTGCACAGATGCGATTGATGGATCGTATGAGCGAGTTTGGGGCGGTGTGGGAGATCAGATCGTCGGGGGCAGCGTCCTCCGGTTTTACGAGAAGTTCCTCGAGGCGGGGGATCAGGATGGGGACCGTCCGGGCAGAGGTTTTGCTTTTGGCGGAGTTTTTGATGACGTACTGGTTATGCTCATTGGGGACCAAGACCTGGTTAATGGTAAAGCAGTGATGGTCCAGATCGACATCCTTCCATCGGAGAGCCAGCAGCTCACTGCGGCGCAGGCTCATGAGGGCCAGCAGAGATTCCGTTTCAATGCGGTTGCCGCGGCAGGCGTCGCAGAAAATGAGAATCTGGTCCGGGTCCAGCCATTTCCGTTCGTGGATCTCCTGCTGGGGGAGCTTGACCTTCGGCACGTCCAGACCGCTTTCCCGCAGAACGGAGCCGACAAACAGCCAAGCGTTTTTCAGCGTCTTGTATTTGCACAGCGGTGCCTCGTTGTCGCACACCTTCTGCCAGTCGATCCCATTGTGGAGGGTCAGGTCCGCCACGCTCTGAAAGCGGTTTTTCTGGACAATGCGGTAGGCCCGTATAGTAGTCGGGGAAAGAGAATTTTGCCGCCGGTCGATATAATGGTCAATGGCGGTACGCAGGGTAAGCCCCTTTTCGACGGATTGCTTTTTTACTTCAAGGAAGCCGGCGCGGATGGCGATGGCCTTGGCCGTGCACAGCTCCGGTGTCTTTTCCGTGATGGACTGCTTTTCCTGACGCAGTTGGATGCGCCACATCCCGGAAGGCAACTGACGGGGAGAGGGGACTTTGATCTCGTCCTTCTTTTTGCGCTCCCTGATCTGGCGTTCGCCGCACCACTTACAGAAAATGGAATCATCGTCAATGACGCGCTTACAGTTTTTGCATTTCATGCGCACACCTCCCGTGTGTATCAGCCGTGGAAGAACCCAAATTCCAGACAGTGCAGGTCCAGATAAACGGCGTAAGCCACGACGAAGATCAAAAGGACCAACATCCATCGCAAAAGACGGTCCCGGTTGCGGATGCCGTGGGACTGACGTTCCACAAATTCCCGGAGAAGTTCGTTCTGGGCGTTCAGGCCGTTGATCTCCTGACGGTAGACGTCCAGTTCCCGGCTTACGATTTCCTCAATGGTTTCCGGGGGCGGAGAATCTTCTGTTGGTTCCATCCCCAAAAACTGATCAATGGAAATTCCGAGAAAAGCGCAAATGGGGCCGAGGGTTTCCAGCGTAGGGGAATGGGTGGTGGCGCGGAACATATTGTTTACCGTGTTGAGAGGAACCCCGCTGCCGTCCGCGATTTCCTTGTTTGTGATGTGTTTTTCCTCTTTTGCCGCGCGGCACTGGTCGATCAATGACAGCATACGAAGTGTACCTCCTTGTCAAAATTGCCAAAATGTTTAGTCTGACAGTAGAAATCGTGTGTATCAGCGCTGAAATCGTGTGTATTAAGACTATCAAACTTGAAGCCTTGATGGTACGATAAAAGCAGACCTACCGCACCCCCAGGCGGATGGTCTGCTACGGGCCGCCGCTTTCGTGGCTGGGGCGGCGGCTCTCCATCACAGCTTCAGGGGGGCGGAAGAAAAACGGAACGGATGGGGAGAAAGGACTTGTATGTGTAGAAATGGAATCAACAGGAGCGGACCTTCATACCGACGCGGGTCTCCGTAAGGAATTGAAACACCAGATCAAAGGACTGTCGGATGAAAGCATGAAAAAGCTGTGGGAAGCTATTCAATGCGGGGTGTTTGGCGCACCGCTGGAAACCGGAAGTTAGGTAGTGGGCTTCCCCTGACGGCTTTTTAAAAACTCAACGTACTGCGCGAGATCGGATAACTGATCCTCTCCGCAGGAATCGACAAATTCATAGATGGCTTTTGCGTAGCCACTGCCCGTCCCGCTTTTGGCGGGGCGGGTATTTTTTTTGGCCTGACCATCAGCCGCAGCCTCGATGGTTTGGATAAAGGTGAGGTCATGAAGGGATTCCCGCAGGCCGTCGATCTCCACGGCAAGATCCTGCCGTTCATCCTCGTCTTTGCATTTAGCCCACTTTTTTGTGAGTTTTTCGATCCTGTATTTGGTCATGTCAACTTGAGCATCCGGCGTGTAGCCAAGAATATAGCCGGGTTCAACGTTAAAATACTTGCAAATCAGATTCAGTGTATCCTCGCGCGGAGCGGCCCCGTTTTTCCATTGTGTAACGGATGCCGATGAAAAGCCGATTTCTTTTGCGACACCGTTAGGCGATTTTTTTGCTTTTCGACAAAGCATTTCATATTGGTCAAAAAACATAATTCAAACCCTCATAAAATGTTTATAATGCCAAATCTCGCTAAAAACGAGATTTCGAGTTGACTTCTCACTATTAACGAGGTATCATATATTTGTGCTCAGGCAAAGCACAACAGCTTGGCCCCTCATAGAGCGGCGTTTTTCAATATTTCTGGCAGTTTTATTGTATCGTTACTTTATGAGGTTGTCAAGCAAAAACACAGTAATTATGAGATTTCGAGTGAAGGAAGTGAGAAAATGACGTTGAGAGACCTGCGGCGTAACGTTTCTTTGACGCAGGAGGGCGTGGCTGCGGCCTTGATGCTGAGCCAGACGGTTGTAAGCAAATGGGAGACCGGCAAGTGGGCACCTGCGAAAAAGGTTCGGCCCACGCTGGCGGCGATGTACCGGGTCCCCCTTCCGGTGTTGGAGCGGTGCATCTTGGAGACTTGCGGGAAGGAGGTTCCTGAGAATGAATGAACTGAAAGTCTTTAACTACCAAGACAACGAGGTGCGAACCGTGGAAATCAAGGGCGAACCGTGGTTTGTCCTGAAAGATGTTTGCGCGGTGCTGGGACTTAGCACACCGGCGAGAGTCGCTGAACGCCTTGATCCCGATGAAGTGAGTCAGACTCACCTCACCGATTCACTGGGCCGGGAGCAGGAAACAACCATTGTCAACGAGAGCGGTCTGTACAATGTTCTTCTCCGTTCGGACAAGCCGGAGGCGAAGCCGCTCCGCAAGTGGGTCACGAGCGAAGTCCTCCCCTCCATCCGCAAGACCGGCAGCTACGCTCAAAAGCCTCTCTCTCCCGTGGAGATGTTCGCCATGCAGGCGCAAATCAATCTGGAGCAGGAGCGGCGGCTTGCGGCGGTTGAAAACCGGCAAGGCGAACTGACCTTACAGGTTCAGCACAATTCCGACGCAATGGATAAGGTCACAGCCGCTTACACCGCCCCTCTGGCATCCGGCGAGACATGGCAGGAGAGCGCCAACCGCACGGTCAACTCCATTGTGGAGCAGTACGGCCTGAACCACCAGAATTTCCGCCGGGATATTTACGCCGAGTTGGAATTTACCGCCGGTGTCGATCTCCAGCAGCGTGTCACCCGCTTGCAAAGCCGCATGAAGGCAAACGGAGCCACCGTCACCCAATGCAGAGCCGCGTCCAAGCTCACTGTGATCGCGCAGGACAAGAAGCTGCGGGCCATTTTTGACGGCATTCTGCGCCGCCGCGCCCTAAAGTTTTCGACCGTTTAGACAGTGATGATAAACTGGTCTGCCAAATTGACAGTGCAGGTCTACGGTAAAACGCCGTATACCTCACCCAACTAAAAAGGACTTTCGCACATTTTTGTGCGAAACCTATCCGACATTTTTGGCGAATAGGTTGTGATGGGAGTTAGCGGCAAAATTGTCCGGAACCGGAAGCATATCAACGCGTTTCGGGGAAAGCGATAAAGGAAAGGAGGCGGCGGGATGCCGCGGGTAAAGCTGGGGCGGAAGCCCAATGACGAGGTTTTGATCTCACTTCTGTGGGGCAGACAGGCCGCAATCGGGATGCCGGTGGGCACGATGGCGGAGAAGGCGGGCATGACGCCGCAGACCCTACGGTCTCGGAAGAAGTCCCCGCAGGACTTTTCGCTGAAGGAACTGCTGAAGCTGGGACGCGCACTGGACATTCCCATTGAGGAACTGCGGGATGCCATCCGCTATTAACGAAGGGAGCAAGAGGACCATGACACCGACGCATATCAGCGCAAAGGCGCTGGAAGCCATTGAAAAGGCACTGGCCCACGGGGACCGTGTGGAGCTGATCCCGGTGAAGGACGGCGTGAAGGTGATCCGCATCCGGCGGGACGAGATCAAGTAAGCCTATGGGAAAAGTGAATGAGATGCCTGTCCCTAAGCGTTGGGGCAGAGGAGCAGAGCGTTGCTGATGGAACCGGGAATACCGGGCCATTCGGCAGCGCTTTTTGTTTTTGCTGTAAGGAGACGGAAATTTGATGAAAACCTTTGAGGAATACGAGGCGGAGGCCGCGTGGGAAGCCCACTTGGAAAACGCCCTTCGCGTGGCACGGCGGGAAGCTGCGGAGCGGAGGCGGAAGGCCATCCGCAGAGCGGTTCTGCTGTGGGTGTCTGTAGCGCTGGTGCTGGCGGCGCTGTGGCTGACACGGGACACTGGGAAGCCGGAGCCGGAGGCACCCACCGTGACGGCGGGACGACTGGCCGGGGACGAGACGCCGGCGGTGGAGTACGCCTCGCTGGTCCTCTGGCAGGAGCTGGACCCTGAGACAGCCCCGCCGGTTCAGGAGGACTACGAGAACGAGAAGATCGAAGCGGCGCTTTACGCCAGCGGCTACTTCCGGGAGGACGTTCCTCTGGACGGAGAACTGCAAAGCCAGCTTCGGGCGGCCTGCGAGGAAAGCGGCGTGGAGTACACGCTGATGCTGGCCGTCATCCGCAAGGAGACCGGCTACCGGAACGTGAAGGGGGACGGCGGGGCCAGTTGGGGCTACTGCCAGGTACAACCCCGGTGGCACAAGGCCCGGATGGAGCGTTTGGGGGTCACGGACCTGATGGACCCTTTCGGGAATTTCCGGGTGGCCTGCGACTACATGGCGGAGCTTTTGAGCCGGTATGACGTGGAGAATGCGTTGACGGCCTACAACAGCGGCCATCCGGGGCACAGCGCTTATGCCCGGACCGTGATGGGGTATTGGGAGGAACTGAAAAATGGGTGAGTTGGTACGGCTGACTTTCCCGGACCGGGCGCAATGGCTGGCAGGACGGCGCCGGGGCATCGGCGGCAGCGAGGCGGCGGCGGCCATTGGGCGAAGCCCATGGAAAACGGTGCTGACGCTGTGGAAGGAGAAAACCGGGGCGCAAGCCGCGCCTGATCTCGGCGGCAACGAGGCCGTGGAGCTGGGGCGGCGGATGGAACCGGCTATCCGGGACTTCTTCATGGCGCAGTATCCCGGCTACGAGCTTTACTACGGCGCCTATGACATTCTCTACCAGAGCGACCGCCCATGGCTTTTTGCCACACTGGACGGAGAACTGACGGAGACGGACACCGGACGGAAGGGCATTTTGGAGATCAAAACCTCGACGGTGAGCCGTGGGATCGACTGGGCGAAATGGCGGGATCAGGTTCCTGAGAACTATTTCACGCAGATCCTTCACCAGCTGCTTGCCACCGAGTATGACTTCGCCGTGCTCTATGCGGCGCTCTATGACCTGTCCGGCAACATCACACTTCGCCGCTACGATTTTGAGCGGCGGGAGCACGAGGCGGACCTGAAATGGCTGCTGGAACAGGAGACAGCCTTTTGGGACCATGTGGAGGCGGGGACGATGCCCGCCCAGACTTTGATTTTGTAAGGCGCACAACTCCGAAAAATTTAAGAAAGACGAGGAGACATGAATATGGAAAAGAACGAGGTTCACATCACGGTGAGGAACATCAAAACCGGCGAGGTTTTGATGGACAAAACCCCTGCGGCGTTTATCTGCGTAGCTGTGGACGATGCGAATTCGCAGGTATGCAGCGCCATTTCCACCTCCAACGCGAATGTGCTGGTGAATCTGATTCGCCGGACATTGCTTGAGGTCAAGCGTATTTGCAGAAAATTCCCAGTTTTGGCACTTTTTCTGTCGATCATTCCCTGCACAGAAGAGGACGATGACAAGGAGGCGCAGGCATGATGCTGGTAAACATTCGCTATTACAAGCCCCTGCACAAGGCATACGCGGGGAACGCATTTACCTACCGGACGGCACTGCCGCTGACGGTTGGGGACAAGGTGATGGCTCCCACGCAGGGCGGAGACAAGCGGGCCATGGTGGTGGAGATCAACGTGCCGGAGAGCCGTGTGGACGAGCGGATCATGCCGCTGCTGAAGGAGATCATGGCCTATGACACCGGGGAAAAGGAGGACGCGGACGCATGAGCAGCGCAATGGAATTTGCCATTACAACGGATCTTACTCCGCTGAAGGAGTTTAACATCTCCGCCAACTTCGAGGAGTGTCAGGAATGGTTGACGGAGAATCTGGCCCCCTACCGGGGCATGGTGGTTACGGAGGATGCCATCGGCGCGGCGAAGAAGTACCGGGCCAACATCCGCTCCGTGGCGGGACGTATCGACGAGTGCCGGAAGATGGCCAAGGCCGCGGCGCTGGCCAGCTACGCCCCCTTTGAGGAAAAGTGCAAGGCGCTGACGGCCCTGTGCGACGAATCTGCCGCCAATCTGGACGGCCAGATCAAAGCCTTTGACGAGCGGCGCCGCACGGAGAAACTGGACGCTATCCGGGCCTTTTTCGATGAGCGCATCGGAGAATTGGCGGAATTTCTGCCGTGGGAAGCGGTTCTGGACAAGCGGTGGGGCAACGCCACCTATTCCGAGGAACAGGCCCACAAGGACATTTTGGTGGCGATCAGCAAGTGTGACAGCAGCATTGCCGCCATCCGCGGACTGAACAGCGAGTTTGAGACAACCCTGCTGGAAGAGTACAAGCAGTGCCATGACCTGCCGACGGTGCTGAAAAAGGATCAGGCGCTCAAGCGGGTGAAGGAGATTGAGGAACAGCGGAAGGCGGAACAGGCTTACCGCAGACAGCAGGCCGAGGCGGCGCGGGCGGCGGAGGAAGCCGACAGATCGGAGCGGGTGCAGGCCGTTGTAGAGGCGGCGAGAGCCATTCAGACAAGTCCAGTCGTCTCAGAGCCGGTAAAGGCAGCGGTGAAAGCCGCAATGGAGCCGCAGACCGTCACGCTTTCGTTCCGGGTGACGGGCACCGTGGAGCAGCTGAACGGACTGCGGGATTATATGCTGGCCAACGGCATCGCCTTTGGCCGCGCGGACTGAATAAGGGAGGAATTTTGACATGAAGGCAACCAACAGCTTTGCGGCCCAGACCCAGCGGGACAAGCCCACATTTTCCATGGCGATCGCGGCCCCCAGTATGCAGAAGATGATCCAGAGCGCTCTGCGGAGCGACAAGGCGGCGGCGCGGCTGACTTCCACCCTGATCTCCGCCGTGAATGCCAGTGAACAGCTGAGAGCCTGTGAACCCAGCACCATTGTGGCGGCGGCCCTCCGGGGCGAGGGCATGGGCCTGATCTTCGGCCATGGCTACTATGTGGTGCCCTACGGGACTACCGCAACGTACATTCTGGGCTACAAGGGCTACATCCAGCTTGCCATGTCCACCGGTTTTTATGCCGACATTGACTGCACGGACATTCGTGAGGGCGAGATCGAGGGGCGGAGCCGCCGGACGGGCAAGCCCATCGTGAACCTTGCCAAGTATGAGAGCGACGAGGAGCGGCAGAGTAAGCCTATTATCGGCTACTACGGTTACTACGAACTGAAGGACGGGACCTTCCGTTTTGAATACTGGCCCATGGACCGGCTCCTGCGCCATGCGGACCGGTACTCCAAGGCGTTCAGCTATGAGAAGTTCAAGGCCATGCAGAGCGGGGAAATGAATCCCAAGGACGTGGAAAAGCTGCTGAACGGTTCCCCCTGGTACGATCCCAACGGCGGGCAGGACCGGATGTGCCGCAAGACGATTCTGCGGCAGCTGCTGAACAGCGGCTACGCGCCCCTGTCCCCGGAGGTCAAGACCCAGCTCATGGAGGAAGCCAGCGCCGAGGACGAGGGCATGATCCCGGATATGCCCATGCCGGAGCGCACGGTGGCATCTACCGGAGAGGTGGTGGAGACCGCGCCTGCGGCTGTGGAAGCCAATCAGGAGACCGTGGAGAGCGAACCCAGTATGGTTACACCCCCCAAGACCGAAAAGACCGCAGAGGCCCCTCAGAAGGGGCAGGACGAGGGAATGGACTATGCGGCCACCTTCTTTGGGGAATGAGGTGAGGAGCCATGCTGATCTCCATTAAGACGCGGGAGGAGGACGGGAGCCGGTACATGATGTGTGCCGGCACCGTCACCCGCGAGGTCAAGACCGGAACCACCGCCAAGGGGACGCCGAAGGCGGAATTTGGCATGAAGTACGCCAAGGGCGAGTTCATGAACGTGTCCTCCGTGGGGGACGATGATGTGACCCGCATGGCGGCGTGCCTTGAAAAAGGGGATGCCGTTCTGGTGTGCGGCGTGTGGAAAACCCGGAGCTACACCACCCGTGACGGGGAACAGAAGGAGTGGAGCGAGCTTCACGCGGAGTTCGTGGCCCCGCAGACGGTGATGGCGGCAGTGCTGGGGCTGCTGGCGGCAGAAAGTGAGAAGCCACGCTCCTCTGAACCGGCGAAGCCTATGGAACACAGCGGCAGTCAGGCGGGTTCCCTTGACAGCCAGGAGGACGCCGTTTTGCCGTGGGAACAGCCCGAAGAGGACGAACCCTACGATTATGTACCGCAGATTTAGGGGGAATTGACCTATGGCGAAAGAAAACCGGTATTTCTGGCTGCGGCTCTATGATGACTTCTTTACGTCCAAGCGGATCAAAAAACTTCGCAAGTTGGCAGGCGGGGATACCTACCTCATCATTTACCTGAAAATGCAGCTCATTGCCATGAAACACGATGGAATTTTGCAGTGGTCAGGTCTCGACGATAACTTTGCCGATGAGCTGGCGTTGGAACTGGATGAGGAACCGGCCAACGTGGAGGTGACGATCAACTACCTTCTTTCCTGCGGTTTGGCGGAGACCTCGGATGACGTCACGTTTTTCTTCCCGTATGCGGTGAAAAACGTTGGGAGCGAAGGTTCCTCCGCGAAGCGGATGAGGGAGTCCAGAGCAAGAGCAAAGCTGGGAGAATCGTCACAATGTTCGAACGATGTGCGAACATTGTGCGAACATCGTTACGGAGAGAAAGAGACAGAGAAAGAGATAGATATAGAAGATATATCTTCTTCACTACGTTCAGAAGATATGGGGGGCGGTGCCCCCAGTGAGCCAAAGGCACCGGAGAGCGGAAAGCGGACGGCGGTGAAATTCGTACCGCCCACGCTGAAAGAGGTGGAAGCCTACGCCGCGTCCCGGCAGAGCACGGTGGACCCCCGTCGGTTTTTTGAGTATTTTAACACCCCGGACGCACAGGGCCGCTCATGGAGGGACAGCAAGGGGAACCCGGTGAAGAACTGGAAGCAAAAGTTCCTCACATGGGAAGGCCGGGACGGCGGGAAAGGAAAGCCCGCCCCGGCGGCATCCCGGACGGACAAGCCCCGGAAAAGCTGGACGGAGCTGGCGGCTGAGATGGACGCGGAGGAGGGCCGCACAACATGACCAGACAGGAGACAGGCATCATCATGGATATTCTGACGGCGGCCTATCCCCGGTTTTACAGCAGCACCACCGGGCCGGATATGCGCAACGCCATCAAACTGTGGGCGGATATGTTTGCTCATGACGAGGTGGCGCTGGTGGCGGCGGCGGTAAAAAGCGTGATCGAAAGCGACGAAAAGGGCTTTCCGCCCACCATCGGACAGGTAAAGGCCAAATTGCGGCTGCTGACGACGAAACCGGAAATGACGGAGGCCGAGGCATGGGGGCTGGTAGCCAGGGCCATCCGAAACGGACTGTACGGCGCGGAGGAGGAATTTGAGAAGTTCCCGCCGGTGGTACAGCGGATCGTGGGCAGTCCAAACACGTTGCGGGAGTGGGCGCGGATGGACACGGAGACGGTGCACAGCGTAGTGTCCAGCAACTTTCAGCGCAGCTATCGGGCCATTTCCGCACGGGAACGGGAGATCAACGCCCTGCCCGCGGAGGTTCGGGCGCTGGTACAGCGTATCGGCACCGGGGCAGAACCGGAGAAACTGGCGGCACCTGAGAAAAAGGAACTGCCGGCGCCGGAAGTGAAACCGGAAGCCGAGGCGGTGAAGCCGCCGGAATGGTTCAAGGACGCGGTACGGCCCCAGCGGCGCAACCGGGATGAGGTGATGGCCTATCTCCGGGGAAAGGCCGATGGGGATGGCAGGTAATTTTACGTTGGCAAGCTGTATGCGGAGATACAGCACGAAGGCGGAGAAGGAGGACCCCTCCAACAGTCTGCACAAGTGCTGGTCCTGCAAGCTGGCCTATGGGCAGTGTGAATGGAGCCGGGTGGACGAGAAAAGCGGAAAGGTCCGCTTTGAGGACGTCCCCGGCTGGAAGGTACGGCGGAGATCCCGCATGGATCGGGACGGACTGGTGGAGCGAGTGCAGGTTTTGGACTGCCCGAAGTATCAGGAGGAAAAGCGATGAGTGTTTGTTTGGATGATCTAAACAGCCTGCCGGAGCGATACCGGAAGCAGGTACAGCAGCAGATGCAGGCCCAGCAGATCGACCGGACGGCCAGGGTGATGGCCCGGTTCGTGACGGAGGAGAAGGGGAAGGCGGAAGCGGCGGCGGAGGTCAAACGTAAGCACCACAACAACCCCACCGCCCGGACCCTGCCCAACGGAACGGAGCACACCTTTGACAGCCGCAAGGAGGCGGCTCGATATGACGAGCTGGCACTGCTCAGCAAGGCGGGGGCCATCCGGGATCTGCGGCTTCAACCCCAATTCACGCTGAAGGAAAGCTACATCACGGCCAACGGCGACCGAAGCCGCGCCGTGACGTATCGGGCGGACTTCTCCTACGAGGATCGGGGGAAGGACGGCACATGGCATTTGGTTGTGGAGGACGTAAAAGGCCCCTCTACGAAAAAAGACAAGACCTACCGCATGAAGGTGAAGATGATGCAGGACATCAAGCACATCACCGTGCGGGAGGTATGAACGGAAAGGAGATATGCCCGGTGGAGACCGTAACTGTGATCGTGCGGGCCGTGCTGCCATGGGACAGCGCGGACGGGAAAGACCGGATCGAGATATGCACCCATGACCGGCAGAGCCAGATCGACTACTGCCTGAACCAGTGCCCCTATGCGGAATGCGTGAACTGCGCGGGCGGAGGTCGGACTACCAGCCGCGGCGGGCGGCCACCCCTTCTACGGGAAGCGGAAATGCAGAAGCTGCGGGAGCTGCTGGAAGCACGGACAGCCCCGGCGGACATTTGCCGGGAGATGCACATGGACGCGGATTTTCTAAGTCGGTGCAAACGAAAGCTGCGGAGGGAGAAAAAACATGAAATGCGAACTCTACCACGATAATTTCCAGAATTTCAAGCGGTATAACATCCCCAAAGCGCAGCTTGTGATCGCGGATATTCCGTACAACATCGGCGCGGATGCCTATGCCAGCAATCCCATGTGGTATCAGGGCGGCGACAACAAGAACGGAGAAAGCAAGCTGGCAAAGCAGAGTTTTTTTCACACGGACGGGAGCTTTCGCATTGCGGAGTATATGCACTTTTGTAACCGGATGCTGCGCAAGGAACCGAAAGAAAAGGGACAAGCACCGGCCATGATCGTATTTTGCGCCTTTGAGCAGATGCAGACGGTGATCGAGTACGGAAAGCAATACGGGTTTATGAAGTCCTATCCTCTGTTTTTCGTAAAAAACTATTCGGCGCAAGTCTTGAAGGCAAACATGAAGATTGTGGGCGCGACGGAATTTGCGGTCGTCCTCTACCGGGACAAACTGCCGAAGTTCCGCAACGTTGGGGCAGACGGAGAGCGGCACATGGTCTTTGACTGGATTTCATGGGAACGGGACAAACGCAGTGAATATCCGAAGGTACACCCGACACAAAAGCCGATAGGCGTCCTGAAAAAGCTGATTTCCGTATTTACGGACCCCGGCGATGTGGTGATCGACCCTTGCGCTGGAAGTGGGTCTACGCTCCGGGCCGCGTATGAGTTGGGACGGAACGCTTACGGATTTGAGGTTGACAAGGCGTTTTACGAAGCGGCAAAGGGGAAAATGCTTGCGCCGCTGTTTGAAAAGCCGGAATTTGAGCAAATGCAAATGGAGGTTGGCGAAGCGTTACCCCACCATGGAGAAAGGAGCGGGACATGAAGCACGGCAACGATTATTGGGAACAGGAAGCCTACTGGGAGATGGAACGGCGGCGGGCGGAGAAAAACCGCAAGACCAGAGAGCAGCGGCGGCGGGAGCGGGCGGACACCTCCGCCCTGATCGGCGGAATTTGCTTTTTACTGCTGCTGGCGGTTCTTTTGGCAAAGGTCCTACTGGGAGGCGGTACGCCGTGAACAGGGAGAACCGGAGAGCAGGGTGGAAGAAAAAGCTGCCACCCTGCCCTCTCTGCGGGCGGGACAGCGGGGAGAGGGTCGAGGATGCGGCGCCGCCCTTTGACTTTGCCGTGGTGTGCGCTTCCTGCGGGGCGCGGACCAGACCGTATCATGGGCTGAACTGCGCAACAAAGGCGTGGAACCGGGGAGATGTTTACCGCCCGGAGAAAGGAAAACACCATGTATCACTGTGAAACCTGCGGTGCGGAGTTTGAAGCACCGATGATCTTAGACGGTTCGGAGCCGCGCCCGGACTGCTTTTTTGAGCGGTTTCGGAAGGTGGGCTGTCCCTACTGCGGGAGCCAGTATTTCAACGAATTGGACGAGGAAGGGGAGGAAAAGTAATGGACGCTGTGGAGTTTTTGGACAAGGTTGATCGTCTCAGCAAAAGGGGATCTATCGAAGAAAAAATGCGCTACAACGATTATAGGACAGCAGGGGATAACGTAGGGGCGGTGAAGTTTGTCGAGCAGTGGGCCGCCGCGCACCCCGTTAAAACCCGCCAGAGCGAGTTCTTGAAGCTGTGGCCGGATGCGCCAATATATCCAGACACAGGGCTTGTCCGGGTATCCCCCTGCCAAGTGGATAGAGCATTGTGTGGGAATTGCCCCACAGGGATAGACTGTTGTATTGAGTGTCGGAAGAAATTCTGGCTTGCGGAGGTGGAAGATTGAGCGATTTGGAGCAGACCGCAATCGAGCGGCTGAAAGCGGCATCGGATATGAGTTTGCGGCTTTTTGAGAAGCCGTTAGTGATCACCTACTCCGGCGGGAAGGACAGCGATGTGCTGTTGCATTTGGCAAGGGCCAGCGGCATCCCATTTGAGGTATTGCACAGCCTCACCACGGCAGACGCGCCGGAGACGGTGCGCCATGTGTACGATACGTTTTATCGGCTGGAATGCAAGGGCATCAAGTGCGACGTGGACAAGCACGTCCAGCCGGACGGCTCCCGCATGACCATGTGGAAACTGATTCAAAAGAAGCTCATGCCGCCCACACGCCTGCTGCGGTACTGTTGCGCCGTCCTTAAAGAGGGGGGAGGCAAAAATCGGTTTATCGCTACGGGTGTTCGCTGGGCGGAATCCACGGCCAGGAAACGCCGTGGCGGCTTAGAGGTATTAACGTCTAAGCCACAAAACAAACTGATCCTATCAAACGATAACGACGAGGACCGCCGATTATTTGAAACGTGTCAGCTCAAGGGGAAACGAGTAGTAAACCCCATTGTGGACTGGCAAACGGCAGATATTTGGGATTACGTCGGCGCCGAAAAAATCCCCATGAACCCGCTGTACTGCGAGGGATTCTGCCGGGTTGGCTGCATTGGCTGTTTTATGGCATCCAAAACCAGAATCATGGAATTTGCCCGCTACCCAGAGATCAAGGCAGCGTGGATTCGTTCGTTTGACAAAATGTTGATAATACGGATCGAAAGGGGCATGGAGGCATACTCTTGGCGCTCCGGTGTAGATGTATTCCACTGGTGGATGGAGGACGGCGTTCTGCCGGGGCAGGAAGTGCTTGGGGGGTTCGAGGAATGACAAACTTTGAGTTTTACACGGAAAACGCAGCCAGATTGGGTGAGCTGATCGAAAAAGCCGTGGATGACGCGCTGGAAGCAAAGGGCTGCTCACTTGATCTGAAATACCCGGAGAAACTGTCCAATACCGATGATACACGCATGGTGACGTGGGCAAGCTGGCTGAATGAAGAAATGTAGGGAGGAACTATGAGAGATACAAAAAACCTCGTAAATGCGCTGCGGCGCTGTGCAGGCGGCTCATTGTGTAAATGCTGCAAATGCGAGTTGTATTGCGAGAAAAATTGTGTGGGCGTACTGAAAAACGCTGCTGCTGACTTGATCGAGAACCAGCAGCGGCACATCGAGGCGCAGGCGAAAGAGATTGACGCGCTGCGGAACGAACTGTGCCTGAAATGCGGAAACTACACGCTGGCCCATGAGGGGGCCTGTAACGGATGCCGGTGGAGGAGGTAAGAAGATGGAACGATTGACTTTTGACGGTAATTTCTGCGATATCGTCCAGTGTGAAAACACCCCCAACGGGAGTTACTGCGAAAGCGACGGCAGCTGCTTCCTGCGGAAAGTGTGGGAGAGGCTAAAAGCCTACGAGACCACGGGGCTGACGCCGGAGGCGTGCGCTGAGGCACGGGAAGCCGGAAAGGTGCTTTCCAGCTGCGACATATCATTCAGAAGGCTTGCGGAACTGCTTACAGCCGACAGAGCCGGTCGGCTGGCGGTGCTGCCGTGCAAGGCGGGAGATACGGTGTACCGAATCGTTCGGGACGCAGACCTGCATATTGCACGGGACGAAGTGAGAAATATGTACTTTGCTGACGATATGACGTTGTGCGTTGAGCTGGTCGGCGGGCGGATTATCTTGTCGGAGAAATTTGGTAAGACCGTATTCATGACCCGCGAGGAGGCGGAGAAAGCATTGGGGGCGATGAAGGATGAATGACCTAAAGCCGTGCCCGTTCTGCGGCGGTAAACTGAACTTTTACCGGGAGAACTATGTGAATCGTTTCGGAAAGCGCATCATTGAGCAATACTGGATGCACGATGATACAGATTGTGTCCTTAACGACATAAATCAGCCTTTTGTTTTAGGGGCTGGAGACGCAAATCCGGAAACGGGTTATCCGGGAGAGTATGCTGAAAAATGGAACAGGAGGGAGGAAAGAACATGACGAAGCGTTTTTGTGATCTTTGCGGAAAAGAAATACACAAGATTCAGGATACTTATAGGGTCATCGTGGAGAGCAACGTAAGCATTTCCTGCGCAAGCGACCCGAACATAGTGGATGTGAGGGAAATATGCCCTGCCTGCGCAAAGCGTATCCGCCAGACTGTGCAAGAGCTGAAACAGGTGGTCTAACATGGCTGAATACATTGAGCGCACAGAAGAACTCGTGCTTGCCATGAATGCCGGTGCGAGGGTAATCGAGAACACAAGGCGCTATCACGGCACTGTTTACAGCAAAGATGTGTTCTCGGAGACACCACAGAAAATCCCGTACTTGCTGGCTGCCAAAGTGCTGCGGGGTGTTGAAGAGGCACCTGCCGCCGATGTGGCCCCGGTGGTACATGCCGAATGGGTAGTCTGTGGCGATGGCGATAACGTTCCGTGGATGTGTAGCCATTGCGGCAAGACAACGGCTCACAAGTATAAGGTCATATATGGGAAATACTGCCCCCACTGCGGAGCAAAGATGGACGGAGGTGCTAACCATGCGGCTGATTGACGCAGAGTTATTGGAAGAACAGTTTGGAATTTCCGATGCAGATATTTTGGCAAAAGAAGAAATCCGATACGCCCCCACCGTGGATGCCGTGATCGTGACACGGTGCAAGGACTGCAAGCATCGGATATACAAGGACATGGGTGAGGAAATCGGAGAGATCGGCGGCTGCGGACTGTTTAATTGTGCCATGCCAAATGAAGGCTTTTGCAGTCACGGCAAGAGAAAGGATGGCGGGGATGGCTAAACAATCCGCTTACTTACAGCGGCGGGAGGCGGAGCTGGACGCCACCTTCAACGCCGGGGCGGCGATGGCGATGCAGTTTGCAATGGACACGCTCCAGATGGCCCTCCACCAGACGGAGGGCTGGGGATATGACCGCATTATGAGGCTCACCGAAGCATGGGCAGGGGTGAGAAAAGAATACAGGCCGGCGCTGGACTACAAGAATCCGGCGGCGGACATGTGCCAGGAGCACATGGACCGAGTGCTGAAAGAGATCATCCGGGATAAGGCGGAACTGATCCCGCACGCTGAACGGTAGTGGCCAATGAGGCGATTGTTGTCCAGATAATCCATCCAATCTGTGATTTGTGAGAACCCCTCACATTTCATAACGATAAAAGCACAGGCCATGGCTTCCTTCGGAAAGCCCCGCCGCCCGGTCGCCGCTCTGGGCAGCGTGAAGTCCAAGCTGCTGAAACGTTTGTCGTAAAACATGGCGGCGCTTTGGGATGTGAACAGCGTCACATCCTGAATGATTTCCTGTCGGTAGATAGCGGCCAGCCCCTTTCTGGTTGGTTTTCTCTCAAGTCAATTTTACCAAAAAGGGGTTCCTCTTTCTATACCATATGAGTGATTTCCGGTTTCAGCCATGGCCGGAAACCATTGCAATTACTACTCTTTTGGAGTTTTGCTCATGGCTGGATAGAAAATAAATAGGAGGTGAATCAATGAAGGCGATTTCGCTGTTTTCTGGCGCTGGTATTGGCGAATTTTATTTACATGATTTAGGTATTGAAGTTGTTGCTGCGAATGAGCTGATAACCAAACGTGCCGAAGTACATTCATTGTTTTATCCTTCTTGTAAAATGATTAACGCAGATATAACCAAGAAGGAAACCCAGGATGAAATCGATCAGATTGGCAAAGAGCAAAATGTACAGTTGATTATTGCAACACCGCCGTGTCAAGGTTTGAGTTCTGCTGGTAGCAACAAAACAGAAAGCTCTTTGTATACTGATCCTCGCAATTTTCTGATTCTGTCTGCGCTAAATATAGTTGATGAACTTCGTCCTGCATTCTTTATAATCGAAAATGTCCCTCGATTCCAGCAAATGATATTCCCTTACGACGATCGTATGGTGAAACTACTGGAGTTGCTGTACTTGAAATATGGGAATGAATATGAAATTCGTTGTGATGTGCTAAATGCCGCAGATTATGGCGTTCCCCAAACTCGATATCGTATTGTCTATCGTATGTGGAAAAAGGGGTTATCATGGGAGTTGCCCCCAAAGGAAGATCCTGTAACCCTTTATGATGCTATTGGTGATTTGCCGTCGTTAGAAGCGGGTGAAATCAGCGGTATTAAGAATCACGTTGCAAGACCACATCCTCAAAATCATATCGAGTGCATGAGGCACACCCCAACCGGACGATCTGCGTTCAAAAATGAGGTCTATTTTCCTAAGAAGCCAGATGGAAGCAAGATCAACGGATACGGCAATAGTTACAAACGAATGCGATGGGATGTTCCTGCACCAACAATTACCATGAGAAATGAAATCATTTCCTCTCAAGAAAATGTTCACCCAGGGTACCCCCTGTCAGATGGTTGTTGGAGCGATGCACGAGTTCTGACACTACGCGAGCTGTTAATCGTTAGTTCTTTGCCGCCCGATATTGACCAGCCAGCCTGCATGACCGAAACTGCATTTCGCCAGGTAATTGGCGAAGGTATCCCTCCTCTTATGATGAAAAAAATAATGAAAGGCATAAGTGAAATCCATGGATAAAAGAATAATTGGCCTTTCCCTTTTTTCCGGGGGAGGTATTGCAGAAACCTATTTTGAAGATATTGGTATTCACATAGCAGTTGCCAACGAACTGCTTCCCGAACGTGCTAAATTTTATCAACATACTCATCCCCAAACAAAGGTGATCTGTGGTGACATTACTGAAAATAGCGTGTTTGAGAATGTCATTCAAGAGGCACAGGCCGCTAAAGCAACGTTCCTGCTTGCCACCCCTCCATGCCAAGGTATGAGTACCCTCGGAAAGCGTGAATATATTTCTGACAAACGAAATTCTCTGGTTCGATATATTCTTAAGACCATTGATGCAATGCAGCCAAACTATGTGTTGATTGAAAACGTTCCGAAGTTTATCGAACTTCAGTATAATTCAGATGGAACAACTTACAACGCAGAAACTGCAACGGGTAAGCCATATTGTATCGTTGATTTGTTGGAGCACCTGTACTCTGAAACTTATCATGTCGAAATGAGAGTCTTAAATGCCATGCATTATGGCGTCCCTCAGAGCCGCCCCCGTGCCATCATAAAAATGTATAAAAAAGAGCTTTCGTGGCCATGGCCAGAAGAAGAGAAACATATCGTTACATTACGAGAAGCTATTGGTGATTTACCTTCTTTGGAGTCTGGTGAAAAATCTTCGATAAAATGGCATAATGCGCTTGTTCACAATGAGCGCCAAATCGAAGCTTTACGCCATACACCCGAAGGAAAAAGTGCAATGAAAAACGAGGTGTACTATCCAAAGAAAGCTGATGGCAGTAGAGTCCGTGGATTTCATAACACATATAATCGTATGAGATGGGACGAGCCTGCTCCGGCTCGCACAACAAACAACCATCTTATGAGCGGGCATAACAATGTTCATCCTGGCAGACAGCTTCCGGACGGCACGCAGAGCGATGCTCGTGTTTTAACATTACGAGAACTTATTATAGTATCTTCGCTTCCGCTGACATGGAACATCCCCGAAGACATGAAAGAAGCATCTATTCGTGAATTGATTGGAGAGGCTGTGCCGCCACTGTTAACAAAGAAAATCGCAGAAAGAATATTTGGCTACAAAGATTTGAAAAAAGTGACGTATGGAGGACGGAAATGAAGATCGGGCAGAAGGTGCGGGCAAAGTTCAAGACGCTGCCGGTGGAGCGGGCGAAAAGTGAGCGGTCAAGCGTGGAGCTGTGCCCGATGCGGACGGGGCGGGTGACATGGGTGCACCCCAAGGGACGGTTCATTACCGTGACCACCAAAACCCTTGGCGGGGATGTGACGGAGAACTTTTTACCCGGAGAAGTCCGGGCAGTCTGAGAAAGGGAGTGGAGGACATGGTGGAGACGGCTGTAAATTTTGTGCTCCTGTTTGCGGCGGCGGGCTTTGCAATCCATGAGGCGAGCAGCGGGAATATCGCCATGACGGTATACGCCTACACGCTGCTGGCGCTGTTTTCTTTGCTTTGGAAGATGGAAAGCATCGAACGGCACTTAAAACAGCTTTATGAATTGCTGGAAGGGGAGGGGGACGATGGAGAGGACTGAGGCCCCCAAGCAGGGCAGGGAACTGCCGGTCTACGCGGTACGGCTGCGGGAATTGCGGCGGGCCAGAGGCATGAGCAGCCGCCGGGTATCCGAATACTGCGGCATGAGCCACGGCATGGTAGGATTTTACGAAAGCGGCATGAAGGAACCGAAGGCGTCGGCCCTGATCACACTGGCAGATTTTTACGGCGTGAGTGTGGATTACATCCTTGGCTTGGAGCCGGAATAAAAAATTTTTCAAGTGGCTACTAAAGTTTACCAAATCGGGAAAATCTTGTGAAATAATAGAGAGTGAGAAGAAATAAATTCTTTTCACTCTCTGTTTTTTTAGGGGAAGGAGGCCGCGAATGGAACTGGAACCGATGGATACAGCGGAACTGACTGCACAGCAGGAACGCTATGACGCCATTGCCCGTGCCACAAGCGACAGCCTTGCCCTTTTTTACTGCTGCATTGAATTTGACCGCCCTTTCGATATGCTGGCGGTTCCAAAAGAGCCGGACGTGGGCGAGAAGTGGATCGCCTATCTGGACAACCTGCGGCTGAAGAAACTGGACACACGGCGGGGAGAACCCCTTGGCTTTCTGGACGGGCTGACGGACATTACCAAGATTTTTGGCGAGGGGCTGTCCGCCGGGGAATTTACCAAAGCGGTGGGCAATGAGAAGTCCGCCCGGAACCGGAAGGTAGGGACGGCACAGCAGAGGAAGAACTGGGGCGAGAACTCCGCAAAGAACCCATACACCGCCGAGGACTATGACGAACTGGATCGCATTTATGACGCGCTGGCCAGCGACCTGATGGCGGCGGGCGGCGTAAGCGTGAAGCAGGAGTTCATCCTGCGGGACTGCGCGAAGATGACGCTGGACCGGGATAAGATGCGGGCCATCGGCCAATATGACAAGGCAGCTAAGCTGAACAAAATGGTTCAGGATAACCTGTCCAGCGAGGGACTGCGGAAAAAGGACGCGAAGCCCATTGACGATCTGCGGATCGACAACCTGGTGGAAGCGCTGGAAAAGAAGGGACTTTTGAAAAACGGGAAACAATGCGACCCGGACGAGATGTTCCGCATTTTGTTTGGGCGATCCTGCAAATACCCCTACACCATGGACGCGGCGGAGCAAATGATTTTAATTAACGAAAACCGGATGCGGCAGAACGAGGGGCGGCCTGAGCTGACCACCCTGCCGCCGGAGATGCGGCTGCGGGACGATTTGGGCGAGTTCGCGGAGGAACCCAACGAGCAGGAAAAGGAGGCATACCAGCAGCTTGGGCTTGTGAAGATGCCTCCGGCGAAGAAAAAGCGGTAAGGAGGAACCATGGCGCGGCGGGCTGGAAAGGCATGGACAAGTTCACAGGGCTGGGTCAGCGTGAAGCCAACAGCGGAGCGAGACTACACGAACTATGAGGATGCCTGGTGGGCCTTTCTGATCTGGACATTTCGGTGGTTCCCGGACAAGTTGTTAGATATCTGCCGTGGGGAGAACGCGGACTACGCGCGAGACGAGATTTTGCAAAGGGTTATGGAGCGGGTGTACGCAAGAAAATCCAGCGTGGCTTTTACGGGAACCAGAGGCATTACAAAAACCTATTCCAAGATGAAATACGAGATGGTGAACGGTGTTGTATGGCCGGCCACACAGGTTGCATATTTTGGTCCAAGCTACAAGCAGATGGCCAGCATCGGCAGCAAAACGTTTCGCCAAATCGAAAAAGACTTTCCGACGCTGGCAGCGCATTGGAGGGTCACGGCGGAGAGCAAGGACGATTTCAAGATCGAGACGGATTGCGGCAGCGCCTTTTATATCTCAGCCATGCGCGGCGACAACGTACACGCGGTTACGGCGGAGGAATTTGCCCAAGAGGATGGAGAACCCTTTGACCACGAGGCATACGGGACGATCGTGATGCCAGCGGTGCGTCTGCTGCACAACATCAACGGAGAAGCCGACCCCAATTTTGTTGCGTACAAGGATCACTCCATCACCAGCGCTGGACGCAAGCAGAACCCGGCGTTTCAGGCCCGGTGCGACGCCATGAAGGCCATGGCTGCCGGTGAGAGCGCGTTTGCTATGGATATTTCTTGGGAATGCGTTGTACTTCAGCAGATCCGCCCATACTCATGGGTACTGAAACAGCGGAAAAAACTGTCTGCGGAAAAATGGATGCGGGAGATGGAGAGCCGGTACACCGGCGCGGACGAGTTTCCCGTGCTTAGTGACGAGGTGCTGACGGATTCTCAGCGGCTTCTGGTGATGGAGACGGAGCACTGCTGCAAGGACCCGCACCCCAAGCTGGACCCGGAGGAAGTTATTTACATCGTGGGCTATGACGTTTCCTATGAGGACGGCTCGAAAAACGCCAAATGCGCCTGCGTGGTGATAAAGCTGACCCGTCAGCGGGAATACCTGAAACGGGACCGCTTTTTGAAGCAGCTGGTTTACATTGACGATTGGCCACCGCCTGACCAGAGCAAAGTGCAGGCGCGGCGGCTGAAAGCGATCTGGAACCGGTTCTGCTATGACGGGAGCCAGACCTACATCGCCATCGACTCATGGCAGTACGGGCGCGGGGTGCTGGAAGATTTGATGACCGATTTGGGGGACGGCTTGCCGCCCCTGTGTGTGAAGAACCACGCGGCCTACGCAGCGGCGGAGCTGCCGGGGGCCATTCCGGTGATCTACCCCATCAAGGCAGGCGGCACCGGCGTGACGGACCCGGACTTTGAAATGCTGAAATACGCACAGACGGAGTTTGAGCACCACAACGTTGAACTTCTGACCATGAACGCCAACGAGGGCGTAGAGGCATACAAGCGGCTGCACCGCATCCGGGACGATGACCGGGATTATCAGTTCGCACAGCCCTACCAGAAGTGCCGGGAGCTGTCCGGCCAGATCCAGAACCTGAAGCTGGTGCCCAGCGGGGCCGGGATGAGCGAGAAGCGCATTTCCAAGGCCATTCAGCGCGATAGCTGGTCCGCCACGAAATATGCCCTGCGGCTGGCCCAGCTGATCGAGCGGGAGGAACTGCTGACGGAGATCCACGGCAGGAACAAGAGCGACTGGGCGTCGGCGCTGGATCGGTTCAAAGAGGACAAAAAGACCCCGCCTATTAGCACCGGAGGCAGCGGACGGCTGGTGACGGCGCGGCGGGGAGGCCGGAGGTTTTGACAATGGCTCAACGGAAGAAACGATACCGGCTGTACGCCATGGGGCGGACCCGGAAAACGGAAGAGATCGCGTATGACACCCGGTTTTACCGGATCTGCGCAGGGTACATTCTGCTGTATCTCACCGGACGGAAAAAGCCGGAGGGCGCAGTGGAGGTGGCCGGGGCAGACCTGGACCGTCTGACAGACGGGGACCGCCTGTGGCTGGCGGACTGCAACACCATGATCCTGGCAGAAGCGGCGGCCCAAGCGGGCGTAACGCCGGAAGCAGCGGAGAAGCAATGGGTCAGCACTCTGGACCGGCTGGAATGGGAATTGCAGAAGGAGCGGGAACGCATGAAGGGAGGCGGGGAGCATGGACCTGCAAACTGAATTGAGGTCGGTGCAATTCGCCTCGTACCCGAAGATATTCGGAAGGCTGCGGGAACTGGCGGCACAGTACGGCGATCTGCCCATGGACGCCGTAAGCAGCGCGTTTATGCGGGCGGCCAGCAACACCTACACCCGGAATAACCCCTACATTCAGAACCGCCGTGTAAAGGCCATTTCCTCCCTGCCGGTGAATTACAGCAAGGACAAAGTGGCGGAGATGCTCACCGCACCGGACGGCAACGAACAGGGGCTGCGGCAGGTGGCCCACGCACTAGAATGGACGGCGTATCCCCTGTTTCACACCCGGAAGGTGTACACGGAAATGCTGACCTACCACAGCTACATTGCCCCGGAGTACGCCACAGAGGAAGAAGCGAAGCGGGAGGACTTTCTGCGGGAATGGCAGCTTTTGGACAAGCTGCGGAAAACGCTGGACCCCAAGGCCACGGCCCATGAGATCGCGGGGCAGGTCTTGCAGGAGGGAAAAGTTTTTTACTATCCCAGAATCAGCGTGGACAAGCCCCACAACAAGGTAAACCACGCTTTTTTACAGCAGCTTCCCAGCGACTGGGTAAAGATCGTGGGGTTCAACAACGTGTCGAAATACACGGTGGCGATGAACCTGATGTACTTTATGCAGCCGGGGACGGACCCGATGCAGTTCGGAGACCTGCTGCTGCCCTATCTGGATGACTTCTACGCATCGGCGGAGCGGGCACCGGAGGGCACGGGGAAACGGGTGATCTTCGCGGCGCGGGACCGGGTGGACCTGAACGTGCTGGAACAGCGGAGGAAACAGACCGGCGGCCGCTTGGCGGGAGACCCGGAGGTATACTCCCAGAACGGGCGGTGGTTCTACTGGGTGACGCTGCCGGTGGACAAGATTTTCACCTTTGAGGCAGACGATGTATCCCGGAACGCCATTTCTCCGCTGGCGGGGCTGTATCTCTCTCTGGTGCAGATGGCGCAGTACGAGCAGATCCAGCTGGAACTGGTGCAGAACCCCCTGATCGCCCTGTTTACCGGCGAGATCCCCTACAAGGATAAGTCCGAAATTACAAGCACAGAGGACGATTACCGGCTTTCCGACGCGGGACGGCGGCTGTTTGAGTACCTGTGGTATCAGATGCTGACAGAGAGCAACACCAGCGGGATCGGCTGGTTCACGGCCCCTGTGGAAAACATTAAAATGCACCAACTGGCAGAAGCCCCCAGCGCCACCAAGATTTCCGCAGCCGGGTACAGCTACGCCATGAACAAGGCAGGGCTGTCCGCCATCGTACCCACCACGGAGGACCCAAAGGCGGGCATTGCCCAAATCTCCTTGCAGATCGAAGGAAAGTTTGCGGAGTGCGTATACCGGGGCTACGAACGGATGATGACCGCCATTATGGACAAGTTGAATCTGAAATATTCGTGGCGGTTCTCGCTCTTTGGGACCCTCTCCACAGAGGAAAAGCGGATGGAGGAGGCCAAGCAGGGCATGACCCTTGGCATCCTACCCCAGACCATTATCTACATGGCCATGAACGATCTTTCCCTGCTGGACGATCTGAGCATTTCCAACGCCATCAAGGCAAGCGGCATCATGGATAAGCGTTTGCCGCTGGTGACAAGCTACAATGCCAAGCAGTCCGAAAGCGGACTGCCGCCCCAGGCGGCCCACGATCTGAACCCCGGCGGGAGACCCAAGGGGGACGGAACCGTGACCAGCGAGGGCCAGGAGGCGGACATCGACACCTACGGCGAATAGCCGAAGAAAAAGTGAACAGAGCACCCCGCTCTAAGCGGTGAGCGGGAGGAGCAAAGCGTTGCTGACGCCGGATATTCCGGCGTGGGCAGCGCTTTTTTTCAACACGAGAGGAGGAAACCACATGGCAAAGCTGCGGGACATTTACCACTACGAAAATCCCCGCTTTTCCCCGCTGCGGGACGCGGCGAGGCGGGCCACAGCGGCATACCAGAACGCCGCACGGGGTCTGGACACGCTGAAGGAGTGGGTTCTGGTGGAATTTGGGCTGGTACACACGGCGGATGCCATTCACCGTCTGGCCCACGAACAGCCCAAGCGGTTTGACGTGATCGGAGACATTCTCCACCAGCGGCACCTGATGCAGGAATACCCGGAGACCCCGGAATACCGGGAGCGGCCGGAGGACATGGACGGCGTTTTCGGAGAGGTGATCCGGCTGTTGGAGGACATTGAGGACGCCTTGCGGGACTGCGTAGCCGCCAGCGAAGAAGTGGGGCTGTATCCGCTGGCAAGGGAATTTGAAAACCTTCAGATGGAGAACAGCAAAAGCTACGAGACCATGCTCTACGCATGGCAGATGTATGACAAGACCGACGGCAGCGCCACCAGCTATGACAACTGGGTGGAAAAGCTGTTTGACGGAGAGGAGGCGTGACCATGCCGTTTCGGACAAGAGGAACCCCGCCGGAGCACGTAAAAATGTCCGGCGAACTGCGGGTCATGCAGCGGCTCAGTGAATACGAGTTCGGCGTGGAACTGTGGGTCATGCGCTCCGGGCTAAATGAGAATCATTGGGATTTCCGCAATATGCGGGAGCACTACCTGACGTTTGTGGGTCAGCCCATTCTGTGTGCCTATGTGGGCCGCAAGGTGGGGGACGGACACAACATGAGAGAAGTGAGGGACCCCTACACCGGCGAGAAGGGCTACACGTTCATGGACGGAACGGCGGAGCGCATCGTAGGGACCCTATCCGACGATCCCAAGGACTTTTCCATTGTGGAAGAGGACGGGAACGAGTGGATCAGGGCAAAGGGCCGGTTATTTCAGTTTTACGCACCGGAATTGGTGGAAAAGATCGTGCGGACAGGGCGCATGGATGTTTCCGCTGAGACCGATACGAAAAAATCCCACATGGACGGCGAGAACGAGATCATTACGGATTGGGCGGGTCTCGGCGTAACCGTGCTGGGAGACGATGTGCCGCCGGCAATTCCGGGGGCGCGGATCAAGGCGCTGAGTGCCATGCAGGAAGAGTTTAAGACATTAAAACTGAGGGCGGCGTCTCTGGACCCCGGAAAGGGAAGCAACGAAACGAACAAGAGAAAAGGAGTGAACATCATGAGCAAGAAGGCAATGGAGGCCATGTCCGAAAAGTTCAAGGGCTACCGCGTGGTCGCTCTGAGCGAGGACGGGATGCACGTTGGCCTCGTGGACTCTGCCGGCAGCGCTTATACCTACGCCTTTAATGCGGAGGATAACGGCGCCGTGGTGGAGAGCCGCATCAAGCCCGCTTACCTCACGGCAGCCTTCCCCTTTGGCGAGGGCGTGAACGCCATGGCAGAGGTGAGTGACATCGTGGACTATGCCTGCGCCGCAAAGGGACAGCAGGCGGAGGACGTGAAGGCACTGCAGACACGTCTGAACGAGGCGGAGGAGAAGATCCGCACCATGGAAGCCGCCGAGCATGAGCGCCGGGTCGAAGCCGTGAAGGAAGCCGTGAACGGGGCCTTGGAGGACATCCGGGCCTGCGCCGTGGAAGGCGACGCCGACATGACCGAGACTGCCAAGGGCCTGTGTGACCGGGCAGAGGAGTTCGCAGCCATGGAGACTGACGGGAAGTTCTGCGGCGCAGACCGCGCCGTGCTGGACCTGATGGCCGCACACGGCAAGGCACAGACCGAAAAGCGCAAGAAGGAAATGGCCGCCAAGCAGCATTCCTTCGCATGGAACAACCCCAAGACCAACAGCGGTGAGGGCGGCGGCATTGAAGAAATGCTTGCCCGCATGAACGGCTGAGATACGAGAGGAGAGTGAATCACAATGGCATACATTGAAAAGACTGCGTTTTGGCCCCGTGTGACCAACCGCGTATTCGACGAGACCCTGAACATCACCGGCAAGTTCCAGAACGGCGATAAGGCAGACGAGACCTGCTCCGCCGGTTTCCTGTGCGTAAAGGATGAGCTGATGGACTGCGAGGGCTATGTGGGCGTTGGACCCACCGATGCCGCCGTGACCATCAAGAACAGCAACAGCTGGAACATGAAGGCCACCGGAGCCGCCGTGAAGAGCGAGGGCGACGGCATTTACGCCTGCAACCCCTATGACGTGAACATGGTTCAGGACCCCGCCACCGGCAACCTCTACAAGGTGGGCGCCAACACCCTGGGCCTGCCCGCTCCCAAGGGCTATCCCGTCACCTTCACCAAGATCGTGTTCGACGGGAACAAGATTTACCGGTTCGGCATCGGCAACGTGTCCACCGCTCTGGGGGCCAACAAGTTCCTGACCATTGCCAACGGTCTGCTGGTGCCCGCCACCGCCGCTCCCACCGACGTGGGGACTCCGTATTTCAAGGTTCTGCCCACCGGCGGCACATTTACCGAGGGCGCACAGAGCGCATTTGAGTTCGTGGACGTGCTGGCCTGCAAGGTTGACGCGGCAGCGGGCTGAGAAACGAGAGGAGAGTGACAACAATGGCAATCAGACTGAACAGCATTGATCCTAATGTGTATGACAGCGCCGCCAAGGAGTTCAGCAACGCGGAACGTGAGCGGGCCGACATCGTGACCTGCGGTCGTCTGCTGATGCGTGAGCGTCTGGGCCGGGACGAGCGCACCCTGCGGGTCATGACCAAGCAGCCCGACGATTTTACCGCCATGCTGGCGGACGGCGAGGGGCAGAACAGCTACAGCATGACCAACCGCAACCTTCAGAAGAACCTGCTGCTTTTCTGCGCCAAGCGGGTGTGCGCCCTGAGCGGGGAGATTCCCCCCGCTGATCTGGACGAGTTCCGCCGCAACCAGCGCAAGTTTATGAGCGACAGCCTGTACCTCAAGACTCTGGCCGGTATCGTCACCGAGATCGTGACCCCCATGCTGCCCACCGTCATGAGTTCCGGGCTGGGCTGGCTGGCTGAGATGACCACCGTGCCCATCGGCCAGACCAAGGAACTGGACATCATGAGCAACGACATCTTCCTCTTTGAGGATGACAGCTGGGGCGCCTCCCGCTCCAAGCCCGCCAACACCCTCTACAACAAGAGCGTGACCCTGAACCCCCGTCTGCGCACCGCACGGGTGAGCATGAAGTGGTATCAGCTGGTGGGCAACGATGCCGACATGGGGCGGTTCTTCAACGCTCTGGCCGCCGGTATGTACTCCAAGATCACAGCGCTGTGGATCAGCACCCTGACCAAGATGACCGCCAACACCGCCTATGTGCCCAACAACATGAACTTTACCAACACCTCCGCAAACTGGGTCACTGCCGGTGAGCGGGTGAGCGTGGTGAACGGGACCCGTTACCGGAACATCATTGGCGTGGCTCGTCCCTCCGCCCTGACCAAGGCGCTGCCCAGCGGTGTGGTGAACGCCTCCACCGTGAACCTGGATGCGGCCCTGTCCACCATGCTGGGGCTGGACTGGACGCGCTATGGGTTCCTTGGCGAGTACATGGGCATGAACCTGATGCCCATCGACACGGCCATTGTGCCGGGGACCCAGAATACCAGTGCGATCGATATTGTTCCCGCCGATAAGATCTGGCTGGTGCCCGCGGGCGGCTACAAGCCCGTCTACATCGGCATGGAGGAGGGCACGCCCATTCAGTTGGAGCTGACCCCCGACCAGACCGCAGACATGAGCATCGACGTAGTGGTTTCTATGTCCATCGACTGTGTGCCGGTGCTGGCGTCCCGCATGGCCGTCATCAACGCGTAAGACCCAAAGCGGGAGGGAGGAACCCCTCTCTCCCGCGGATATGGCGCGAAGCCTGCATGAGGGCGGAGCGCGAGAAACGAGCAAACATCTTGCATCTGAAAGGAGCGGAAAAGATGGCAAAAGAGAAACGGACGGCCGCAGATGTGGCGGCGGGGATCGAGGCGCAGGAGCTGGAAGCAGCCGACCAGCCCTTGCGGGAACAGACAAAGGCTGCGCCCGTGGCTGAACCGGAAGTGCCTGCGGCGGAGAAGGAACCCAAAAAGCTCTATACAGCCGAAGAGGTAGCGGAGATCGCCAAACAGGCGGCGGCGGAAGCCGTTGCAAAGGCCATGGCGGAGGTTAAGCCCCAAGTGGTTCAGGTGATGGCGGACACGGAAAAGGTGACGCTCCGCTGGTGCGCCCCGGTGGCGGACGATAATCTGGCTGTATTCGGCCCCAACGGGATGTACGGCACCGTGACCGGGAAGAACGGCACTGTGATGGTGCCCAAGAGCGAGTGGAGCCGGTTCTATGATGAGACGGCAAGACGGCTCATTGAGCGGCGCTGGCTGGTGGTGCTCTCCGGCATGACGGATGACGAACGGGCGGTGTACCACTGCGCATACCGCAAGGGCGAGGTGCTGGACGAAAAGGCGTTCCGCTGCGCCGTGACCATGGGAGACAAGCTGCTGGACATCTTCGACGATCTCTGCACGGAGCATCAGGAGATGGTGGCCAAGGCTTACTATGACGCATGGGAGCGGGGCGAGGTAAGCGCCGACAGCCGGGACCTGCTGAAGCAGCTGAACGCGAAGAACAAGGCCCGGTATGCGGAGGAACCCAAGGAGGACCCCCGGCGGAAGGGGATGTTCCGCCCGGTGCTGGACGCGCTGAACAGCGCGGAGGCAGCGGAAGAGGACTAAGGTCAAAAGGAGGAATTGAACATGGATATTTCCGGATTTGGCATTGCAAGCGTGGCGGTCATTACGGTGATCTGCTACCTGATCGGCATGGCTGTGAAGGCAACCGCCCTTGAGAACAAGTGGATCCCCATTATTGTGGGCGTATCCGGCGGCGTTCTGGGCGTGGTGGGGATGCTGATCATGGCAGACTTCCCCGCAACGGACTATCTCACCGCCGTGGCAGTGGGCATTGTAAGCGGTCTGGCCAGCACCGGCGTGAATCAGATCGCAAAGCAGATGAGTAATTAAAATTGCTTCCGCAAAGGGCTGGGGTTCCCAGCGGAAGCCAAGGGGATATTCTCTTTTGAAAAGAGAATGTCCCCCCGGCCCCCTAAAGAGAAACGCGGGGGGATTCCGATTTCCCCCCGCACCCCCTTGAAACGGCACAAAGGGGCGGAATTGCGATTCCTCCCCTTTGGAAACCCCCTCCTTTGGAGGGGGGGACGGGGCTGCGGCCCTCTCCCTTTGGAAACCCTCCCCCATAGGACGGGAGACGGGGGAATCCCCTTTGGAAACCCCACCTTGAGGACAAGGAACGGGGCGAGGACGAGGGGGCATAGATAGGATCAACAACCATTTTTTGATTTGAAAGGAGAACAAATCATGGAAAAGAAGTATGCGGACATCATCAACGAGGGCAAGAAGAACGGCAAGAAGCTCAGCGAGATCAACGCCGAACTGAAGGCGGCGGGCGCGACCTTCCACTTGGACTACGCCATGACTCCCGACGGCCCCCAGACCGGCTGGTCTGAGCAGGAAATGAAGGAGGGCTTTATCCCCGCCGAGAAGGAGCCGGAGGACGTGAAGCACCTCCACGACTACATGAAGTTCAACCCCGCCAAGGCCAACACCGAGGAGGAGGTCTGGGTCCCCGAAGGCCATTACCGCATTACCTTTGACGAGGACGGCCACGCCACCAAGGCCGTGAGATTGTAATGATTGACACGTTTGATTGCGCGAGAGCGCAGGTCTACTACAACACGGCAAAGCTGTCCCCGACGCAGATCAAGGCGAAAACCGGCTGCACGCACATCATCAACGGCTATCTGTTCAACGGCAAATTTCAGCCGGTGGGCTGGACGGTGATCGACGGAAAGATCATCAGCCGAGACGCGTATCAGGACTGGGGCATTTCCATCGGCAGCGACGGACTTCCGAAGATGCTGACGGACCGGGGAGGATCCTTCCTCTCCGGCGTCCCTCTCCTGAAAGCGGGAGCCAAACTGCGTCGGGACCTCACGCCGGACGTGGCCCGGCCTGCCGCCCGGACGGCTGTAGGCTGGATGCCCAACGGCAAGGTCTGCCTTTGGTGCGACAAGGCCAGTCTGACCCGTGAACAGCTTCAGAATAAGCTACTGGGGTTAGGCGTGACGGATGCGTTGATGATGGACGGCGGCGGCTCCACGCAGGGAATCTTCCCTGGCGGCAAGGTGACCAGCTCCCGGAAGGTGCCCACGCTGCTGTTGTTTTGGGAGCGGAAGGCGGCTACCACAAACCCTACCCCGGCCCCAGTCAATCCGGAGGAACCGGCGCTGGCATGGGGCAAGGCCAAGGGGCTGTTGACGGACAGCAATGCGGGGGAGACGGTGACACGGGCAGAGATGGTTCGTGCATTATACAAAATGAGGTGATGAGCATGGTTGGAATCAACGGATACTCCAAGGCCAAGGACGGAAACAAGCGTCTTTCCGCCCACTTCAAGGTCAAGGAGTTTGCCTGCAGGGACGGCAGCGACGCCGTTCTGGTGGCTCCCCGTTTGGTAATGGTGCTGGAATCCATCCGCACTTATTTCGGTTCCGCTGTGGTAATCAACAGTGGCTACCGGACTCCCCAGTACAACGCCAAGGTGGGCGGCGTGACGGAAAGCCAGCACTGCTACGGCACGGCAGCTGATATTTCCGTGGAAGGACAGAAGCCGGAACAGGTGGCGGCCTATGCCAGACAGCTGATGCCTGACTGGGGCGGCGTGGGCATTTACAGTAAGCAGGGCTTTACCCACATCGACGTGCGGGAGACCAAGGCCGACTGGACCGGCTGAGAGAAAACAGGCAAAAAGCCCCATGCCACTGGGAATGCGGCGGCATGGGGCAATATTAAAACAGAACATGACCGTTCCGAAAAAACAGGGCGGGACGGAAAACATATAAAACAGGCCAAAAAGGAGGGACGGCTATGGGAACGAGTTGGAGCGAGATCATTTCGGACCATGCCATGGTTTTTATTGATGACGTGAGACTGACGGATCAGGCGGCGGAAAGCCCTGCGCGGTTCCTTCGGCGGATGAGCCTGTACATGAAAAACGCGATTCCGGTATTCAACCGTCCCCCTGAGATGGTGGATTACCTGAAGGAGGGACTGACGGAACCCGCCTACGGGGACAGCGCATGGGTCTCCACCTTGGAGAGCATTGCGAAAGAAACGAAGGTAGAGACTGGGATGACCGGCTACGAATTATTCTCCTGCGCACAGCGGGCGGAGCAGCCGGACGGGTCCGTACTCTTAGTACCGTATGGAGAGGCGGTGTATGACCCGGAGACCGGGACCGTGACCTTTCCTCCCCAGATGGACGCGGGATTGCAGTACGAAATGGACTTTTACACCGACGGGGCCTTTGCCCATGACCTGACGGCGGAGCAGAAGCGGCTGCTGGGATTGTGCGTAGCCTCCGTATGGGACGAGCGGTTTTTCCGCAACTGGCTCAGCGACGCACCCAAGGATCATGACCGGAGTTTTAACCCGCCTAACGAACCACAGTACATGGAAAAGGGCAGCAATAAGAAACTGAAGAACCGGGGACTTTTGAATCAGGAGCTGCGAAAGTATGAGCAGGACTGCGTATACGCCACGGCGTTCCGCCGGTCGGCGCGGCAGATGGAGCTGATTTGAAAGGAGGGAGCCACATGGCGGACGCCAAGCACGGCATGAAAAACATCGGCCTGCTGAGCGGCGGGAGCGGCAGGGCGACCAACGCACCGCCCCAATACCGGGACCGGAAGCGGCAGTATTTCGCGGAGGCTACGGCCCGGTTTGCAGAGGAAATGGCCCCCTACGCCACGGACTTTGTGACGGCCCGGATGCAGGGCTTGGTTCCCGGTGACTTCTACCGGTGGAGCACAAAGCGCATCCGCCTTTCCGACACCACCAAGCAGGGCGTCAGCCTCACCCGGAAAACCGATGACCAGAAGGCGTTTCTGGTGGCGGACGCCGGAGTGGACTACATCCCGGAGGGAGCCAAGGTGGAGACCATGGGTTCCTACTGGCTGGTGACGAACCCATCCAACCTGTCCAGCGCAATAGGGACCGGGATCATGCGGCGGTGCAACGCTGTATGGCGGTTTCTGGACTGGTACGGCAACGTGCGGTCAGAGCCGATCCTTGTGGAAAAGTCACTGGCGCAGGCCACATCCAATGACTTTCAGGAAATGACTCTCATCATGCAGGGCTATTTCAACATCATCTGCCAGCGCAACGCCAACACGGAGCAGCTGGACCAGAACAGCCGCCTGATCTTAGGGCGGCGTGCCTACCAGATCACCGGCTACTCCGACGTGACGCAGGAGTTTACCGGGGACGATGAGAGCACACACTTGCTGTATTTCAACGCCCGGATGCAAGAGCCGAACCACGAGATCGACGATCTGGAAGCGAAGGTGGCAGGGGGGAAGAACTTCTCCTGGGCGGTATTTGTCACCGGGGCGCCCCGCATGACGGCGGGGGATGCCTTCCAATTCACCGCTGCTTCCCGGCGGAACGGGGCCGAGGTGGAGAACACGGAGGAACACCCCATCGGCTATATATGGACGTCCAGCGATCCCAATGTAGCCACGGTGGACGGAAAAGGCGTTGTGACCGCCATGGGTGAGGGCACCTGCCAGATCAAGGCGACACTGGAACAGAACCGGGACTGTGCCGGTGAGTTTACAGTGACGGTGGAGGCATCGTCGGCAAAAACACCGGCGGTACGGTTTTTGAATGAGGTTCCCAAGTACATGGCCCCCTACGATGTGGAGACCTTGGAGGCGGCGCTGTTTATTGGCGGCGTTCGACAGGACACGGCGGTGGAGTGGACCTATGAGGGAGCCGCAGAGGGTTCTTACAGCGTGAGTGTCAATGGGAACCAGTTGACAGTCCGATGCTGGGGGAACAGCCCGAAACCGCTGACGGTAACGGCCAGATGCGAGGGCGAGAGCGTCAGTGCGGAGATCGAATTGGAGGGCTTGTGAGATGGCAGAGAAGTGTCCATACGCTTACAAGCGGCCCGGAACGGTGAGCTTGCTGTGCGAGAAGCAGCCGGGGCAGAAATTCCCCATCTGCGGGCACCAGCATTTATGCGGCGTGACCGGGCAGTGGGAGAATACACCGCAGGCGGCGGTGTGCCCCCTGCGGGGGATCAACCGTGAGAAATTCCAAAAAATCTGAAAGGAATGACGTATATGGAATGGAAAAAGCTGACGGAGGAAGGGCTGCTGGCAGCCAGAGACTATGTGCCCCTGATGGAAAAGGCGGCGTTTGCGGCGGAGTGCGCCGGACGGTGCTTTGACCGGATGGAGGTCCGGGTGGAGGGGGGACAGGTACTCCCCTACTTTAAGGAGAACGTGGAACGGCGGAGCCGGTATCTCATGGGCGGCTTTGTAAAGCTGTATCTGGGAGAGGACTTTGAGCCGGTGGAGGGGGAAACCTACCTCATGTCCGCCGACGACTACGACCGCTGGGCCGGAGGCCACATCTTCAACCAGATCGACCGCATGAAGGGGAAAGGTCCGGAGCTGCGGGACAAAGCCTTTGACCTGCTGGCGGACTACCGTGATCTGGAAAAGATGCTGAAAACGGAGATTTACGGGATGCTGCAAGCCATGAATGACCCGGTGAGCCGGTTTCAGGACCTTGCGGCGCAGAGCATGACGCCGGAGGCGGTGCAAAAGACGCTGGACGATCTGAAGGAGGCCCGGAGCGCCTTTGACGCGGCCTTTCAGCAGCGGAAGGGCGGCGGACAATGAGCGAACGGTTAGACCTCACGGGGAAAAAGTTCGGGAGAATAACTGTTATCCAATATGCAGGGAAAAGCAAGTGCAATCACATCCAATGGAAATGCAAGTGTGATTGTGGGAAAGAAATTATTGTTACCACAGGGCATTTGCGAAGCGGGCACACCCAAAGCTGCGGATGCAAAGCAAAAGAATTAGCGAGGGACGCACACACTACCCATGGGATGAGCGAAACCCGACTATATCACATTTGGTCGAACATGATAGACCGATGCGAAAATCAAAATGTTTCACATTACTTTAGATATGGCGGTCGAGGAATCACCATTTGCAAAGAATGGCGGAACAGTTTTGAAGCGTTTGGGAATTGGGCACTATCCAACGGCTACCGGGACGATTTGAGCATAGACCGCATTGACGTGAACGGCAACTACTGCCCGGAGAATTGCCGGTGGGCTACCCCTAAAGAGCAATCCAATAATAAGCGGAACAACCATCTGATTGAATACAACGGCGAAACAAAAACAATGAAACAATGGTGTGATCAATTTGGGGTTAGTTTTGATCTTGTAAAGCAACGCATCAACAAATTGGGTTGGAGTCCAGAGATGGCGTTTTTTACTCCAAGCGCACAGGCAAGGAGGGCATAATGAACAGAAAATTCAATAGTCCTACGTATCCATACGAAAGAGTTATGCCGTCGTTTCTGACCTTCCGTGGGGCGGAGGAGATCCCCCACAAGCTGTTGACCTATCTGATGGACCTGCCGCTGCCGGACGGCTACGAGCCGGTGGATGACAACACCCGGCCCCGTGTCCGGCTGATGAAATATCTATGGCATGACGGGGCCAAGCCGCTGGGAGAGCGGCTGCCCACGGCCAAGGAAAAGCAAAGCCTTCTTTTTGACGGGAACGAGCCTGTGGTAGACAGCAACACCCAGCGCCGCAAGCACCCGAAAGGGTATCGCCTTTACGCTCAGAAGTTCTGGGGAGAAGCCCAGACGGAGGCGAAAAGCACGATTAAATGTTATTTGGGCCGCATTTTTTCACAGACGCCCTTTGACGCGCGGATCGGGATCACGTTTGTGATCTCCTGCAACGTGAACCAAGAGACTACCACCAAAACGGAGGCATACGCCCGCTCCTACGATATGGAGCAGTGCATCATCGAGGCACTGAATGGGGTAAATCTGGCGGGGATCGGCGTGTGCGATTTCTCCCGTGCCGCACACGCGGACAACGGAAGCCGACCGGTGTATGACCAGACGGGCACGGTGGTTGGCCGGGAACTGAAAATGAGCATACATTGGGCGGAAAGCGAAGCCGCCATGGGGGATACCATTGAGGACTACTAAATTCACAACGGGAGGACAGCCACCATGAACATGGAAGAAGCAGCCGTAAAGATAGAGGGGCATGAGCACGAGATCAAGTCCCTGAAACACCGCATGGACGATGTGGAGCGGGATCAGCAGGCGCTGATCAAGCTGACTGCCAGCGTAGAGGTAATGGCGACCAAGCAGGAAGAAATGGGGACCAAGGTGAGCCGGATCGATGAAAAGATGACGGAGATGGAAGGGAAGTCCGCCAAACGGTGGGACAGTCTCGTGGACAAGGTGATCTGGCTGATCGCCGGGGCCTGTATTGCGGCGCTGTTTGCCAGCGCGGGCATTGCCATTTGATTTCAGATATTGGAGAGGATGAATTAAAAGAATGGAACTCTCACGGAATATCAAGCGGGCGGCGGACCGCTACGAACCCGTAGAAACCGCCGGACTGACCCTATGGCCCATCCGGGTATGTGAGCAGGAGGAATTTGAGCGGGCGAAACCCGCCATTGATGTGATCCAGCAGGCGCTCCCTGTGCGCTATGCGGTCATGCCTCTGCTTTCAGCCTATTGGGTCATGGATCTGGAAAGCATGGAGCGGGGGGAGGAACCGGTGGGCCTTTTCAACCGGGCACTGGCGTTTTTGGCGCTGGCGCTGCGGCTGGGGGAGGGCCGGAGCCTTTCGGACCGCATCCGCCTGTTTCATGTGAAACTTTCACCTGAAAACACAATGGATTTAAAGGGGATATGCTTTACATGGAACGGTGAGGAAGAAATCACCATTACCCCGGTACAATTCCAGCGGCTCAGGGCTATTCTGGCCTATCAGAACGGCATTGAGCTGACGGATGAGGACGCCAACCCGGACCTGTTGGAAGCGGAGGCGGAGCTGGCCCGGAGAAACGGGCCGAAGCTGCGCCGGGACCCGGCCGGTCTGCTTTCCTCCATCGCCCTGTTTACAGGCTGCGAGGAAGCGGAGATAGACGAATGGCCCATCTTGAAGCTAAAACGGCGTCAGGACGCCATCCAGCGGGCGGCAGATTATCTGATCTGCGGCATTTCGGAGGGCAACGGCGTGAAGTGGAAGGGAGGGAACCCTGTACCCAACCTTTTCTATGACCGGGAGCGGGACGACGCGGGAGACATGACCCCGCTGAGCCAATTTACCAACAACAAGGAACAAACTTAAAAGGAGTGTGAACAGACATGATCACTTTTACTGACAAGAGACTCTACCCTAAAGGCATTTGCTCCGCACAGCTTCAGGACCCTGTTACCGGCGAGGTTCTGAGCCAGAGCGACAAGTTCTCCACCGGCAACATTCAGTTCTCCGGCAACATCGACCCTCTGCGAGCGGGCCTTGGCAACGGCGTTGCCACGATTGTTGCCAGCGACAGCGATACGCAGGTGAACTTCACCCGCGCGGACTTCGACCTGATGAGCAAGATGATGGCTGTGGGCGGCACCGTGAGCTACAACGCCGTTTCTCCCGTCTGTCAGACGGTGGAGGCCACGGGCACCTCTCTGAAGGCCGACGTGAGTAAGCTGGTGCCTGTGGCCCAGTACGGCTATTCCTCCATTTTCTGCTACGTGCAGGAGGTGGGCGCGGCTTCCTCCTACTCTGTGGGCGGCGTTCCTTATCCCATTGACCCCGCCACCGGCGCCATTACCGGCTTCACCGCTGAGAGCGGCAAGAGCTACAAGGTGTGGTACTTCGCCCGGAAGCCCGCGGCTCAGGTGGGCGTGGTGCACAGCGCCTTTAATGGCCGCATCGTCCACTTCACCGCGCAGATCGCCGTATACCAGAACGTGTCCGGCAAGAACAAGGGCACCCGCTGGGGCTGGGCCTACCTGATCGTGCCCCGCCTGTATCTGAACCCCGAAGGGGCCAACACCACCGGCGACCAGTCCAACTACGATACCACCACCATCACCGGCCGCGCTATCAATGAGGACGCCGATGTGATCTCCGCCGAGTGCGACGCCTGCGGCGGCATGGGCACTTCCGCCTACATGGTGCTGGTTCCCGACGAGGAAAGCGACGAAGTGGCCGGGATCGCTGTGATCGGCGGCGTGGTGAGCGTGGCCGCCAGTGGCACTGCCCCCGTGAATGCCAAGCTGGTTATGAAAAACGGCGAACTGGTGACGCCCTCTCCCGCAAGCCTGCTGAAGTACACCGTGACCGCCGGGACTGCTACCGGAACCACCGTTTCCGCCGACGGCATTGTGACCGCCGGGAGCACTCAGGGCACCGGGAGCATCGCCATCCAGTATCCCGCCGAGGGAGCCGCCAAGTACACCGCGCAGGCGGTTCTGGAAGTCACCGCCGAGTAAGGGACACACCAAAAACGCCTTATCCTAAGCGTTGGATAGGATGAGCCGAGCGGGGCTGACTGCCGGGGAACCCCGGCGGTCGGCCCCGCTTTTTGTTCCCCGGCGGACGGGAGGGCATGAGGGTTTCATGCCTTGGCGTATGCTTGGGATCATTTTCGTGAGGTCACGAAAATGATGGAAAGGAGCGGGGATATGAGCGGGAGCGCATCTGCCAGGATCACAGGGCTGGACGAGGACATGGCGGCGCTGGAACAGCGGTTCAAGGCGGCGCTGGCGGGGGCCATGCCCACGCTGCGGGAGGATCTGTCCCAATGCCTTTTCGAGCACGTACAGGGAGACGTATACGAGAAGTTCGACCCAAAGGAATATATCCGGCGGGGAGAATACGGCGGCTTGGCTGACATTGACGGCAACACGGAGTTTGCGGTGACAGAGGACAGCGTTTCCATGGACTACCAGCCCAGCGGCGAGAGCGAACAGGTGGAAAACCCGCTGAACGGAGACGCACTGATCGGGCGCATTGAGCATCTGGACCCGCCCTATGACTGGACCCGGAGGCCCCCGGCCAGACCGTTTTTTGAAAATTTTGTCACGGAGCTGGTAGAAGGCGGACGGGCGGAGGAAACGCTGGTACGGGCCATGAACCAACAGGACGCAGAATTACAGATCGAAGCCAACGGCTACACGGGCCGGGAGGGTGACGAAGGATATTGAAGTAAAGGCAGGGCGGTGAAGCATGGCAAAAATTATCTTTAAGGGCGTACCCGATTTTACAGAGGTCCGGGCGGAGATCGCAAAGCTGAAGCAGGAGGTAGCGTCGGTTTCCTCCACGAAGGTGAATCTGAACGGCACGGCGCAGGGCCTGAACGGCGCGGCCAATGCCGCCGGGAAACTGGCGGGGAATTTACAGAAGGTCTCCACCACCTTTGACGCAAACGGGCAGGCCACGCGGCAGGTGCGGGATTTCTCCGCACGGTTGGGAGAGACCACCCGCGTGGTGGCGACGCTGAACAGGGAGACGGGGGATCTGGCTGTGACCCAGCAGACCGTGACCCGGAACTACCGACAGCAGGCCCAAGCGGCAGAGAAAGCCGCTGCCGCAGAACTGAAAGCCACCCGGCAGGCCAACGCCTATTTACAGCAGCAGACCAGAGCAGCGCAGAACACGCCTTATAATCCCACATCGATCCAGCGGCAGATCGAGGGCATGGTGGGCATCGGGAATGCCGCCAAGAGTGCGGCGGACAGCGCCGGCGTATTTGAAAGAGCGTTTTTGAACTCCTCCGATAAGGTCCAGAAGGGCACGAAGGAGATGACCGAGAAAAACGGGCTGTTAGGGGACAGCTTTACCAACGTCTACCTGAAAATGCTTCAATGGCAGGTGATGGGAACCATCGTCTCCAAGACCATTGGGGCCTTCCGGGACGCCATTTCCACCATGAAGGCCGTGGACGATGAGATGGTGACGGTCCGCAAGGTAACTGGCTTTACAGCTGAGCAGATGGAAAATCTGCGGGACCGGGCTTATGAGACGGCATCGGCCTACGGCGAGGCGGCGGACGAATACCTGAACTCTGTGGCGGCGTTTGCCCGTGCCGGTTACGGCGAACAGGCGGACGCGCTGGCGGAGCTGGCCACCAAGACAAAGCTGGTGGGCGACACCACGGCGGAGACGGCCCAGCAATTCCTGCTGTCCGTGGATGCGGCGTATCAGTACAAGGGAAACATTGACGCATTGACCAAGGTGCTGGACGGCGCCAACGAGATCGACAACAAGTACGCCACCAGCATTGAAAAGCTGGCGGAAGGCTTGGGGACCGTGGCTCCCGTGGCGGCACAGGCCCATGTGGGGATCGATGAACTGACGGCGGCGATCGGTACGATCACCGCCGTGACCCAGCGGAGCGGCAGCGAAGCGGCCCGTGCGTTCCGGGCACTGGTGCTGAACATCGTGGGGGACACGAAAACCGAGATCGACGAGGGCGTGACATGGACCACCGGGGAGATCGCCGGGTTGAAGGACGTGATCCGGCAGTACGCCCCGGCGGCGTATGAAGCGGCAAAGGCCACCGGCGAGGTCATTGACCCCATGGAGGCCATCGGGGGCCTTGCCCAGAGCATGAAGGACGGGCTGCTGACCGAACAAAAGCTGATGGAGATGGTCAGCGACATCGGCGGCAAGCTGCGGACTTCTCAGCTGCTGGCCCTGATCCAGAACTGGGATATGTACCAGTCCATGCTGAAAGACTACGCCAACGCCGTAGGCAGCGCGGACAAGGAAATTGAAAACGCACTGGACAGCTGGACCCGCAAGACAAACATCCTGAAAAACGAATGGGCGGAGTTCATCCAAAGCATGGTGAGCACCGATGCCGTTAAGGGCGGGCTGGACGTGCTGATCGGCGCAGTGGAAGTCCTGAACACGGACATTGGGCATTTCGCGGCGGTTTCCGGGACTGCGGTTTTGGGAATGCTGGCGCTGAAAGCGGCGGCTAAGGGCGCGACGGCGGCGGTTACAAAGCTGTCGGCGGCTGGAATCGCCATGAACCCGTGGCTGCTGGCAATCGCAGCGGCGGCAGGGGCGTTCAGCCTTGTGTGGAAAGCAACCGAGGACTACCGGAAAAGCCTGTCCACCCTGAACACGGAGATCGAGACCAACAACACCCAATTAGAGGAAAACAAGAAGCGGCTGGACGAGATCAACGAAATCCCGTGGCATGACCTGACCCCGGAGCTGATCGAGGAAAAGAAGGCGCTGGAAGCGGAAAACGCCGAACTGGAACAGCAGATCAAGCACCTGACGGCAATCGCGGAGAAGAAGGCGCAGACCGTGGGCGGGGCCGGTGGAACCACCATCACGTCCATGGGCAGCGTGAAGGGCTACGATGAATTTGTGGGCCGGTCCTTCAAGTCCACGGAGGAAATGATCGCTCAGCTGCGGCTGGTGACGGGACAGGCCATCAGCACCACGGCAGACCTGGAACGGCTGGGGATCACCTACGAAACGCTGGCGGACAAAGCCAAGGCGTACACGGACCAGCTTCAATCCGGGCGAAGCATCCAACAGGACCAGATCAACGATTTCTACGCCGTGAAAACAGCGGCGGAACAGCAGGTGGCAGCCTATGAGGAAGCCATCAAGGCCAACGGCAAACTGACGGACGCCCAACAGGCGGACTATGACGCACTGAAGGCATTTTTGGCACAGGTCAACAAAGCCACACAGCCCATGGGCGACTATGTGGCGGGGCTTTTGAAGGTACAGCGGCAGGCGGGGAAGTCCGGAAACCAGATTTACGATCTGGTGAAGCGGATGATCGTTCTGAACGAGAAAAAGCTGGACCTGAGTCAGCAGATCGGGGCGCTGCGGCAGCTGGCCACCGAGGCCGGGGCAGCCGCCTATTCCGTGGGCATGATCGGCGCCGCCAAGACGCAGGATGTAGAGCGGACCATCAAGGGCCTATTGCAGACCGGAAAGGCCAAGACCTATGACGAAGCCCGTGCCATCGTTCTGAACCGGATCTACAAGTCCATGTTTACGGACACCGGGCGGGACAGCGGGACGGTGGATACCACCTCCACAGTGGATACGTCCTCCACCACATCGTCCACAGGGAAGTCCGCCAAGGACACGGAACTGGAACGGCTGAAGGACATCGTATCCCTGCGGAAGTCGGAGCTTTCCCTCATGCAGGAGCGTGGGGACAGCACGGCGGACCAGATCGACAAGATGCGGCAGATCCAGGCGGCGCTCCACGCACAGGCGGAGTATATGCGGCGAATCGGGGCCAGTCAGGCGGACATCAACGCCTTGTCCACGGAGCACTGGAAGATCACCAAGCAGATCCAAGAACTGCAAAAGGATCTGTGGAATGAATTAGAGGACGCCGTTAACAAAAAGCTGGAAGAAGCGGCGGATGCCCGTGACAAGCAGGTTGACGCCATCGACAAGCAGATCGCGGCGCTGAAGGACGCCAAGGAAGCAGAGGACGAAGCCCTGAAGCTGGAACAGTTGAAGGCGGCGGTGCTGGAAAAGCAGAACGCCTTGCTGGAAGCCCAGAAGGAACGGACGGTGCGGGTATTTAACGCCGCAACCGGGCAGTGGGAGTGGGAGGCCAACGCATCCTCGGTCAAGTCCGCACAGGATGCCTATGAAAAGGCCAAAGAGGACTTGGCGGAGTATGAGCGGGAGTTGGCCCTTCAGCGGGAAATCGACGAGCTGGAGGCCAAGAAAAAGCTGATCGAAGAGACCTACGAGACCCTGAAGGACGAGTGGAAGAAGATCACGGACAGCTTACAGGACCCCACCCGGACCATTGACGACATTCTCAGCGACATTGCCAGAAACGGCACGCCCAAGATGCGGCAGCAGGTGGAGGAGGTCAACAACCTGCTGGGCAAGCTGAATCAGTACATTGCCGGGGCTATGAATGGGATCATGCTCCCCGGACAGACGATGCTGCCGGGGATGATGGGCGCGGCCGGGGCCACCGGCGGCTTCCATTTCGATTTCACGAAGAATCCGGGCGGCGGCTGGACACAAACAGAAATGAACGAGGGGTTCAAGGAGGGGGACTCCGGCTGGAAGCTGGCAGACGGCAGCGACGCCAACCTGAATTACCGGGACACCACGCCATACGGAAAGGGTGTGAAGGGGTCCTTCACCGGCGCGGATATGAGCCGTGACCCAAAGTTGGCGGGGCGAACCGTTGAGAAAAACGGATATATCATCACGTATGACGAAAACGGCTATGCTAAGAGCGCCATCAACGTACATCAGGGAGCTGTCAATGGAAAACTTTCCGGGCTTTACACGAAGGTGGACGCGGACGGCAACGAGATGCACTACACGGGCTATGACAAAAACGTGGATTACAACCTTGCCATCAAGCAGGCCAAGGAGTCCGGGGCCGGGGAAGGGCTGATCAAGCAGTTAGAGACAGAGCGGCAGAACAAGATCAACGCCATGTACGGCGGCAAGGACCCGGACAGAGGCGGAAGCGGTTCCGGCGGAAGTTCTTCAAAAGGCGGTTCGTCCAGCTCGTCCGGCGGCAAGGGCTATGACAGCAATGTGGACTACTCTCTGGCAATCAAAAATGCCGAAAAGAGCGGCGCCAGTCAGGCCACCATCGACAAACTGAAAGAAGAGCGCCAGAACAAGATCAATGACAAATACAGTGGAAAAGACCCGTACAAAAAATATGACTCCGGCGGCATTTTGAAGGGTCTGGGGGGCATCAAGGCCACCAGTCAGGACGAGATCGTAATCCCGCCGCTGCTGGCGGAGAAAATGCTGGAACCCAGCGCGGACAGCACTTTCCAGAAGCGGATGAGTGAACTGGGATGGCTGTACGGTGCGGCGGAGCGGGGCGGCACCATGCCGGGGAAAACGGTGATGAGCCGAACCAGCTATGACCACTACGGAGACAGCTACAGCGTGAACGGCGTTCAGATCGGGGCGGAGGCGGCTGACCGGCTGACCGTTGCGCAGGTGATGCGGGCACTGAACAGCGGGGCCGGGAATCTGGGCCTTTACAAAAATTAAGGGAGGCGGGCGCATGGCATTATTCCAACCAACGAATATTTATCCCTCGTCCCTTGGGGAACTGGGAAACGGCACGGTTGATATTACAAAGCCGCTGGCGGTGAGCTGGCAGGTGAACGGCAACTCCGCTATGACCGCATTTTCCCTGACGATCTGCAAAAACGATGCGGCGTCCACGCAGGTATATTCCACCGGGAAGCTGACGGAGGGATGTCCCTTCTATGGGATCGACTACGCGGGAAACACCGTGCTGTTTACCCACACCATTCCAGCTGACGCATTGAGCGGGGCGAATATGGAGAATGGGCAGCAGTACAAGCTGATCATTAAGCAGTGGTGGGGGGAGACCGACGCAGAGAGCGTGACCCAGCGGAGCGCATCGGTCTTTCTGACGAGGGCGGACCCGGTACTGACCGTGGCCGCCATCCCCTCGCCGCTGACGGTGCGGAAGTACGCATTTACGGCGGCCTATTCTCAGGCGCAGGGAGACACGCTGAACTGGGTGCGGTGGATGCTCCGGGCAAAAAGCAGCGATACGGCGCTCTATGACAGCGGGCGCATTTACGGCACGGCGGAACTGCGGATGGAGTATGACGGCCTGTTTTCCGACACGGATTACGCCGTTCGCTGTCAGGTGCAGACGGAGAACGGCGTTCAGGCAGACACCGGCTGGGTAGATTTCCGGGTGGCCTACGCTACCGCCACCACCACCGGCGCGGTGGTGGCCTGTCCCAACTGCAAAAAGTCCGGTATCCGGGTGACATGGCCGGGGCTGTACGATGTGCAGGGCACGGCGGCAGGAGAAAACCGCATCCAAAACGGAAAGCTGGTATTGGGAGCGGATGGGACCGTGATCTGGGACAAGGTGACGGGTCAGCCGATGAACTACGCTCAGCCGTGGAGCTTGGTGTGGAGCGGGATGGTGGACGTGACTCTTGACAATCCCATTCTGACAGTGGGGCTGAATGGAGGCACTGCCGTCGTGACGCTGGGGAAGTCCGGCGTTTCTATGACGGTGGACGGCGTGGAGGTCTGGGAGGATGCCCTGCGCGGCGTAACGGCGGAGGACGAATGGACGCTGGTGATCACCGGCGGACAAATCTATCTCCGGCAGGTTACATGGGTCAACGCATTGTATCCCGCCGCAACTCTGTACCCCGGACCGAAACTGTATCCCAACAAGGGTACTCAGTCCGGCAACCTTTTCAGCAGCGAGGTGAAGCTGGCGGGACGGTCCATTACCTCTTTGACGCTGGGCGGCGTACAAACCTGCGACTATCTGTGGGTGACGGGCGAGGTTCTGGAAGCCGGTGTATTGGACCAGATTTTGAGCCAGGACGGCTGGACGCCGGGGGCGTTTTCCGGGAACACACTATTCCAGACGGATTTTGCTGGAGGAGACTTACAGGCGGGGAATCTGGCTTTTAACGGGACACTGACGGGCTTTGCCATTTACCGCTACCACGAGGGGGAAGCAACGCTGGAACCGGTGGCGCAGACGCCCCTTTCGGAGCGGGCCATTCTGGACTGCAAGGCGGTATCGCAGGAGACATACCGCTACTATATGTTTGGACTGGGGCAGACGGCGGACGGGCAGGAGGTCATCGTGACCAACGCCCTGATCTCCGACGCGGTGACGCCTATCTTCTGGGACTGGACGGTTCTGCAATGCACCACGGACGCAGAAGGCGCTTATCACCCGGCGGCGATCTTCCGGTTCAGCCTGAACGTGGCCAGCGGGGAAATCAGCAACAACAACAGCCCCGGTGTGCTGGGGAATTTTACCCGGTATCCTACGGTACAGAGTTCCCCCAGCGATTACCGCTCCGGGACGCTCTCAGCGGCCATAGGGCACGTTCTGGCAAGCGGGGAGTATACGGATACCAACGAGGTGCGGAACGCCGTGTACGCCCTCTCAACCACGCAGAACACCCTGTTTCTGAAAGACCGGCGGGGAGACCTGTGGCAGATCCGGGCGGGCGGGGCCATTTCCATGAGCACCATGGACGGCAGCCGACAGCAGGTGCAGACGGTGACGCTGCCGTGGGTGGAGATCGGCTCCGCGGATGGGGCGCGTATCCTGCTCACATCGGGCGACGCTTTGTTTGCATAAAAGGGAGGCGATGCAGAGATGACCCAAGCGGAACGGATGAACGATTACCGAAAGATGCTGCGCCGGCCTTTTACCAAGCTGTGCCGTCTGCGGTTTTTACAGCCGGACGGCTCCACGGCTTTCGCACTGGACAACAACCCCACGGGGCGCTTTGCCGGGGCATTTATTGCGGACGGAAGCCTGTCCGTGAATCTGAACAACGGACAGCGGCGGACGGCCTCGGTGACACTGGCGAATCTGGACGGCACGTTCGATTACAACATCAACCGGGTGTGGTTCGGGAACCGGATCGCACTGGACGAGGGTCTTGTGCTCAGCGACGGCACGGACTTTTACATCCAGCAGGGGGTCTTTCTGGTGAAGGACCCTGTGGAGACGCTGGAACCGGCCAAGCGGACCGCCCAATACGATCTGGTGGACAAATGGGCGGATCTTGACGGAACGCTTTTCGGCTATCTGGAGGGGACCTACGAGGTAAAGGCGGGGACCAACGTGTTTGACCCCATTGCAGCCCTTTTAAAGCTGGACCGGGGAAACGGAGAACCGGTGGACAATGTGGCCCCGGTATTCACGGAATATTACAACGGCAAGACGCAGGCCCTGCCCAACGGCTCTACGGCCAAACTGACGGACGCGCCCTACACCCTGCGGGTGGACAGCGACAACGGAAGCTACGCAGACGTGTGCCTGGGCCTTGCGGAAATGCTGGCGGCGTGGATCGGGTACGATGCCTCCGGCGCACTGCGGATCGATCCCTCTCAGGATGACATTCTGGACAGCGACAAACCGCTGGCGTGGCAGTTCTCCCAAAGCGAGGCGGAACTGCTGGGGACGGAGTACACGGAAAAGAACACGGAAGTGTACAACGATTTTATCGTCATTGGGGAAGCGGTGAACAACAGCCCGCAGGTGGCGGCACGGGCGCAGAACCTTGACCCGGCCAGCAGCACGAATGTAAGCCGGATCGGGCGCAAAACCGTGCGCTACCGGGCGGCGGGCTATTCCACGAAACGGCAGTGCGAGGACTTGGCGGTATGGAAACTGAAACGGTCCGCGGCACTGCAAAAGTCCGTCTCGGTTTCGTGCAGCCAGATCATGCACCTGAACGAAAATGAACTAATTTCCATCGTGCGGAGCGACAAGCCGGGGTCTCCGGTGGAGCGGCATCTGGTGCAGGGGTTCACAAGGCCCCTGACATGGAGCGGCCCTATGCAGATTTCCGCCGTGTCGGTACAGGATTTCCCCACGGCTACCGTGACGGGGTGGCCCACCTGAACAGTGAAGCAGCCAAAAAGGACACCGGATCAAAAGGAGGAACTTTTATGCAGAAGAATCGTTGCGGGAAAACAGCCCTTTTTTTCCCTGAGAGGGGGCGGATGTAATGGCATATTCCAAAACCGTATGGGTCAACGGTCAGGCCCCAGCGCTGGACGCAGCGCATCTGAACAAGATCGAAAATGAACTGGAAGCCCTTGACCAGCGCCCTATTGGGGGCGGGGGGACCACCTACACCGCTACCATCGGCACCACATGGACGGAGGACAGCAACACCGGCGTCAAGACGCAGAGCGTGGCGATTCCCGGCGTGAAGGCATCCAACACGGCCACGGTGGACCATGCTTACACCGGCAACGGGACAAGCGACGATTACGCGGCCTTTGTGGAGGCGGAAAACCAGTACCTGACCTATATCACCAACGGCTATGCGGAGACCTATGACGGCGGCATCAAGTTTACCATCTTCGGGGACGCCAACACGGTTGCAATCCCCATTGTTGCGGAGGTGAGCTGATGGGCCATGTAACGGTGGTTGGAGGGTGCAGAGCAAAAGCTCCGTCAACCGGCATCCTTGCAAGTTCCCTTGCCGTTGGGACTACCGTGAAGCTCATGGAGGGCGGCACGGCTGTTGAATATCTGGTGGTCAACCAAGGAATTCCCAGCAATTCCAGTTTGTATGATGCAAGCTGCGACGGGACGTGGCTTCTGAGGAAGGATATTCACAGCAACCGGCAGTGGCATACCTCCGACGTGAGCAAGTACGAAACCAGCGCCATCAACACTTGGCTGAATGGGGACTTTTTCAATAGTCTTGGGGCCACTGAGCAGGCGGTTGTCAAGCAGGTGAAGATCCCGTATCGGGCCGACGGCGGTTCTGGCGGTTCGGATCAGAGTGGTGCGAACGGTCTGTCCTGCAAGGTGTTTCTGCTGTCCGGCTACGAAGTCGGCTGGACGACCAGCGACAGCAGCTACTTCCCGGTTGACGGCGCGAAGCTGGACTACTTTGAATCTGGGCCCGGCACGTCCGCCGACTCCAAGCGCATTGCGAAACTGAACGGCTCGGCCGCCGACTGGTGGCTCCGCTCCCCGTACACCGGCGATACCGGCATCGTGTGTTTTGTCGGTGGCAATGGCGGCTACTACTTCAGCAACGCATCCATCTCGCGCGGTATCCGCCCCGTTCTGATTCTCCCCAAAACCGCCAAGTTCGACGAAACCACTTTGCAGCTAAAGGAGGTGGCCTGATGGGTAAATGCTTGATGATGCGGAAGGGCGAGGTGCATACAGCTCCGTCTGTCGTGAAAGAAATCATCGTCTCCATTACGGAGAGCAATATTGCCGACTACTTTACTGTGGCCAACGGCGTTTACTATTTCCAAGGCTCCGGGAGTACGTTCGCTTCTAACAATGCGGGGGTGGATGGCTCCACAGCGTCCACCGCTCTGACGGCGAAGCAGGACATTTCCGTGCTGGCATTCAACTATTCCTATTCCAGCGAAGCCAACTATGACAAATTCACGCTGAAAGTGGGCGGAACTACGGTGGAAGATGGCGTATCCGGTGCTACCACGAACAAGACGTACAACGGCAGTCTTGCCAAGGGGCAGACAGTGGAGTTCACCTACTCAAAGGACAGTTCGCAGAATGCCAACGATGACAAATGCACATTCAGCAATATGCACATCACGATTCTTGTATCAAAGGGGTGACACGATGGGCAAGGTGATTATGAGCGGCATTGTGCCGACGCTGAAAGCACCGGTGCATGTTGATCCGGTGCTGAACAACAACAGCTGGGAAACCATCAGCAAAATCAGTCAGGCAGGCTTGGCGGCGCAGTATTGGAACGTGGGCGACACGAAGGACATTGTGATCAACGGCACGGTGGGAAGGACAACCTTTACCAACCTGACGGTGCAGGCGTTCATCATTGGCATTGACCACAACTCTGCCAGAGAGGGGCAGCACTTAATCCATTTCCAGATCGGCAAAATCGGTGAGAAATTGGTTGGACTGGTGGATGGTGATTACGGCGACTATACATATTCAAACGGTGCCTTTACCATGTATAAGTTGAACACGAACAGCGGCGGGTGGAATAACAGCCACATGAGAGAGACCGTGCTGGGCAGCAACAGCACCAGCGCCACCAGCCCCACGGCCAACACCCTGCTGGCAGCTTTGCCGGCGGATCTCCGGGCGGTTATGAAGCCGGCTACCAAGTACAGCGACAACACCGGCGGCGGACATGACACCGCAAGCTATGTTACCGCTACCCAGGATCTGCTGCCGCTGCTTTCGGAGTTTGAATATTTTGGGGTAAGAACCTACGCCAACAGCGCGGAGCAGAATTACCAGGTCCAGTATGACTATTACAAGGCTGGAAACAGCAAGGTGCATTATAAGCACAACGCCACCGGCACAAAGGCCTCTGTGTGGTGCCGTTCCGTCGATTCGAGCACCAATCGCTATTTCTGCCGTGTCGACACCGACGGTGACACCGCCACTGACGGTGCCTACTATTCCTTGGCGCTGGCCCCCTGCTTTTTTGTATAAGGAGGATTTCTATGTACAGATTGACCACCCCGCAAGGGGAAAGCTACCTGACCGAGAAGGTCAACTACATTCGCAGACACGATTCCGGGGTGTACCTGCTGACGGACGCAGGGAGAGCGGAGGGCGTGGCGTACCGGGGGACGCCGTATCTTTTCCGGGATGGGGCGCAGGTATGTGAAGTGGACGCCGGGGAAACGGTGCACACCACCGAAAAGACGGTATCGGACAACGATGCCATGAACGTGGATCAGGAGTACAGGCTGACGCTTCTGGAGCTTGGCCTGAACGAATGATAAACCTAACATTTTGAAAGGAGAACCAGTATGCTGTACAGAACTTTGAAGCGGATGATCGAGCGAGGCCAGACCACCGGAATGGAGGAAAAGCTGGACATTTTCTTTGCGGCCGGGAAGCTGACGGAGGCGGAGTATTCCGAATTGATCGGGATGCTGCATCCGGAGAAGGCGGCGGGAGAGAAAGCATAAAATATCCGGCATCCCCGGCTGATTTCCCGTTTTTTCGACACGCCCTCTGTGGTACACTGACCGCAGAAGGGAGGGGAGACCATGGAGCAGCTGAAACCGGAATATCTCTGTCTGTTTCACGCCATTACGGAAGCCATTGAGGAACTGGAACGCCTAAAAGCGGACCTGATGGCGGCGCAGCGCCGGGCGGAGGCCCTTTACATGGAGCGCACGGACTAACCGTGCGCTCTTTTTATAGTTGTGCGGTCTTATGCAGACAAAAAAACACACGCTCGTGCGATCAAAACGCATGGGCGTGTGTTTTGGTTTCAGGGTGGGCGTGGAGAAATCAGGCGTAAAAGGCGGTGAGCTTGTCGGCGCTGCGCTTGGCTTGTAAGTCCCGTTCGGCAAAGACCTTCTTGGCGCTTTTCCGCCCGGAACGGTCCATGAGCCGCCCGGAATAACGCTGTGTGGTGATGGGACTGGCATGGCCCAATTTGGCTTGCAGTTCATTTTCGGGCATACCAGAATTGAGATCCAAACGGGAGCCGACGTGGCGGAGATCGTGGCTGCGGATGTCCGGAACGCCGGTGACGGAGCGGACGTGACGCTCCACCAGCTCCGAAAGCCACTGTTTTGTGCCGGCCTTCCATTCCCCGGAACGGAGGGTGCCGAACAGAGGGGCGGTATCCGGGAGATCGTCCGGGCGGATGCCGCTGGCGAGGTAATGGCGGAGGGCGATCACGGCGATGTCGGGCAGGTCCACCACCCGGAATTTATCGCCCTTGCCGTGTTCCACACGAAGGGCGGCGTCCTCCAAGTCAATGTCCGCAGGGGTCAAGGCCCGCAGTTCGGCGTTGCGCAGCTCGGTGGTCAGCAGCAGGATCACGATGGCGTAATTCCGGGGCCAGTTCTCCGGGTGGGTGGTGCGGACGGGGGAATCCCTCCATAGCTTGCAGACCTGCTCATCGGTGAGCAGCACGTCATAGGGGCGCTTTCCCAATTTGCGGAGGGAGGGCATCAGGTAGAGGGAAACAGGGTTTTGCTCATAAAAGCGATCCTCACCCAGTTCCGGGGAGCTGGCGTAGGTGAAGAAGGAGCGGAGTACCACCAGATGATACCGGACGGAGACAGGGGAGAGGCCCCGGTCAAAGAGGTGATCCCGGTAGGCTTGCATGGTGGTGAAGGTGGGTTCCTCGGTGGAAAGGCCGCTTTCCACGAGGAAGGAATAAAAGCTGTTTGTGACAGCGGCGTAGGCGGCGACGGTGCGCTCCGCCGCGCCGCTGGCCTGCACGTTGCGGAGCCATGAGTCTAAGGCCGACATGACCCGGCGCTCCTGCGCAGAGGTTCTTCCCATAAAATCAGTCCTTTCCTAAAATTGGTGGTGTATCAGGCCCCGGCGGTGCACAAGCTGCTTTTCACGCAGAGATCCACGCCCAGTTCGTCCACATGGATACGGTCGATGATGAAATCGCCGTAGGCGGCCATTTCCAGTTTGTTTTCCGGGTTGATGTGGGTAGCAAGGCCATCAGCGGAGACGGTGAGGCGGGGCACTTCTTTTCCATATTTGTCGTCAAACTCTCCGAATTGCAGAATGGAAACAATATCTTTCACGGTCAACATAGTCGGTTTTCCTCCTGAATGTGTGTAAAAATGTGTAAAATTTTTTGGTTGGGGCGGTCAAGCGGTCTCGGCGGCTGTAAATTCCAGCGTCCGGCGGCGCAGAATGCCGATGAAGATGGAGCGTAGCTTTTTATCCTGAGAAATAATGGTCAGTTTCGTGACGGCTCTGCATTGCGTGACGGTAGCGCCCGCCGCTTTCATACGGTTTTTCAGCCGGGTCAAACGCTGTTGAAGATCGCAGCCGGATTCACGTTCCAGTTCCTCATAGAGTTCCCTGCGGAACATCTGGTGGTTGAGACAGAAATGCTCGACCAGGGCGTTGATGGTGTGGTTGGCGCTCTCCTGCCAGTTATCGCCGGAGGAAATGGGAGCGACATAGGCGGCTGTGACCTTATCCATTGTATCAGAATTGCGCTGAACCTTTAAGGTCAGTTCGTTTTGCCGATTTTCAACAGCCACAAGCCGCTGTTCCTGCTCCACCAAAAGGCGGGCCTGTTCCAAAAGCTGCTGGGCGGGGGAGAGGGGGCGAGAAATAGTCTGGCGCATTTTCTCAAAGGCGGTGACATAAGCGGCGGTGAACAGGACACCCTTTTCACCGGTCATTTTGTTAGCTACCATGTCGCAGCCTTTTTTTGTGAGAAGATAGCAGGGACGTTCCTCTCCTTTGCTGTCCGTGTAGGTGCTGGGGATGAAGAAATCAACCAGCGCAAAATTGCGCTCGTTAGATTTTTCAATGGTTTCAGCATAATTTCGGATGTCACGTAGCAATTCCTTGTGGTTTCTTCCGACCATTTCAGCCACCTCACGGCTGTCAACGGTTTCCACGCCATTGTGGGTAATAACTTGCAATTCTTGCATAAATAAAACTCCTTTCGATTGGTCTTGATACTTCCATTATCCCACAGCCCTCCAAGGGGGTTTTTAACAGGCTTTACGAGGGTTTTTCGCTGTCGGTTGGGATAATGGGTGTTGACCTTCCGAAAGAAGTGTAGTAGAATATTTACAGACTTCCGAAAGGTTGTTGTGATAACGGTGTACTGTCCTCTCCGCCAAGATTGAGCAGTATGCCGTTATTCTTCTATATGGGCCAAAAGAAGATTGATACCATTGCGAATCGCTTCGCCTTTCGTTATTTCGTGCTGTGTGCAGTATTTAACTAATTTCTGTTCCGTCTTTAGATCAAGGCATACACTGTAACGAATTGTTTTTGGATTATCAGATTTTGGCCTTCCGGTTCGTGGAGACATTTACACACCTCACTTTCAACCACACCTAAACTATAATAAAGATGTGATGAAAAGTCAAGAGAAAACTTTGCGGAAAGGATGATTATTTTTGTTTACTTACGAAGAAGGGAAAGAAACAGAACAAGCACTTTGCGCATACTTCGCTGCCCATAAAAGGACTGAGGCAATTAACTTTTTTGGTCGAACTGAGAAAGTCCCCAACATTTTAAAGAAACGGTATGTTGAGGAGCTTAGCAATACAAAGGCGTTTGGAATCAAAGTCGTTCCAGATGGGGATGGCTTTTCACAGATAACATATTTTGCGTGTGATGTGCGTGGCTCTGAAGATTCATTTTTCAGGGGAAAGATATTAGATAAAATAATGTTTCCATATTTTTCGGAGTACGGATATTATGAATCGTCTATAAAATATATACTAGACGGAGAGGCTGCGGAGCAAGTTGAACCACCCGCAGAACTGTTCAAGAGATATACGTACTTCTGCTTTTACAGTGGGGATAAGGAGCAGATTTTAAGCGTACTAAAAGAAATTGCGGCATTTTCCCCTGAAAAAATTGAAGAAATAGCCGAGATAAACGTTAGCTATTTTACTCTTGCGGATACATATTACCCATGGGTAAAAAAATATGAAGATAGACAAAATCCGCTTGCTAATAGCTGTTTTTCCGCACTCAGAGAAAGTGAGACACCATTTATTGAAATTACAGACAGGAATGGGTTTATTTCAAGCAGGAATATGATTTGTGAGATGGAAGAAACTCCGTTTCACAAAGGGTATCGGTTAGATTTAAGAAGAACAGTCAGAAGCTCTTGGGAAGCTAATGTGACTCGAATACTAAATGCACTAAATGTTCCATATGAATATGAACGAGAATCTTACAAAGTTGGAGAAGATTTTTACTTGCCGGATTTCTTTCTTGCCAATAACACAATTTTAGAGGTCAAAGGCTTTTGGGATAACGAAAGCCGAAAGAAGATTGCCGGCTTACAAAAAGAACACCCTGAATTTAAGATTCTTCCCGTAGATAGCGATATGTATGAAAGTCTAAAAAACAAGTTTGCAAACAATGTATCAAATTGGGAGGAATGTGGGGCACATAAACCGACAGCAGAGAAAGTAGCCATTGTAGGGATGAAGTTTTGCGCCGACAAAGTTACGATTTCAAGATTGAGCAAAGGGCACAGTCTGACATTTAAGCGAGAACCGGACAATCAATTTGACCGCAATGCTATTCTGGTTCAGACAGAAGATGGAAAACCAATAGGACATCTATCTGGAGATTGGGCGGCGGTGTATGCCCCAAAAATGGACTGCGGAATGAAATATTCGGCAACTGTTTTTGATATTCAGCCGAAAGTGATAATTGCAAAAATGTGGAGGACAAACACTGAGGAAGAAGTCCTTTATGAATGTTTCAAATAAAAAAGAACGCCGCCCAAAGGGGCGGCGTTCACGGCGTAGGGGTCAGGCGGCGGAGCTTTTCCACAGCGCTGACGATCAGAGGGACGGCGCCCAGCACATCATCCTCTGTGACGGTATAGGGGAGGGTGAAACGGACGGCGGAGCGGGCGCGGTTGGCGGGGTAGCCCATGGCCCGGAGTGCATAGCTTCCGTCCGCCTCCCCGCTGGTGCAGGCGGAGCCGGAGGACGCGTACACGCCCTCAGTAGACAAGACCATGACGAGGGCGGGGGATTCCACGCCCAAGAAGGAGAGGTTGGCGTTGCCGGGGAGCCGGATATCCACATCTTTGGGGGCATAGGAGCCGTTGACATAGGTATCCGGGATGAATCGCAACAGATAGGAAATCAGCAGGTCGCGGCATTTGGCAAGGTGTTCCCGGTCAGCGTCCATATGGACAGTGCGCTCGTGGAGGGCGGCAGCCATGGCACAGGCGAGGGCCACGCTTTCCGTGCCCGCCCGCTTGCCCCGCTCCTGCGCTCCGCCGCGGATCATGGAAATCAGGGGCGTGTCTTTCTTGACAATCAAACAGCCAATGCCGGAGATGCCGCCAAACTTGTGTGCGCCAAAGGCCAGATAGTCCACACCAAGGGCCTTGAAGTCCACGGGAATCTGGCCCACAGCCGCGGTCGCGTCACAGGCGAACAAAGCGTTGGGGGCGTTGCGCCGCATGGAGAGGATGTCGTAAATCTCGCCGGTCTCATTGTTGGCCATCATGTTGGTGAAACCGGTGCGGTCCGTGCGGCGGATCTTTTCCACGGGGGGATATTCCAGAACAGCGTGGTGCTCGTAATGGCGGGGGAAGTCCAGCTTGCCCTCTGACGGCTCAACGGCTGCGCCCTCGCCTAGTATCT
>ENA-OPCL01000109-OPCL01000109.1-human-gut-metagenome-genome-assembly--contig:-NODE-109-length-73324-cov-9.823827_pt1 | contig 73324 bp, 68 predicted proteins | sample MGYA00241251_ERZ501482 | MGnify/ENA primary metagenome ERZ501482 (study PRJEB25962, sample SAMEA2042581) | human gut metagenome | biome: human gut; feature: human-associated habitat; material: faeces... | reverse complement strand
GAAGCTTGTCACCGCTTTTGTTTTCGTAATCTTCAATTGCAGTTTTCATCTTTGCCCTTGAATAATTGAGCCTTGAAAGCACAGTACCCCTTGAACATTCAAAGACTTCTGCGATTTCATCAACAGTCATTTCATTAAAATAGTGCATAATAACTGTCTGATACTGAACATCGGACAGTACTTCCTGCATAATCGAAAGAATAATTTCTCTCTTTGCCTTGTCTGAAATGTATTCTTCGGGAATTGATATACGCTCGTCAACTATTGCCTGATTTTCAAAAATTTCATCATCCAGTTGGATTTCACCTTTACCTTTCAAATAATTTTTGCACTTATTAACGGCAATTCTGTTAAGCCAACTTCTGATTTGTGATGATTTTTCCAAAGATTGGATTTTTAAAAAAGCCGTTATGTAAGTTTCCTGCATAATGTCCTGTGCGGTTGTTTCGTTCTTTAAAAAGCTGATACAAGTAAACCACACTTCACGCTCTGTAAGCTTGTAGAGCTTTTCAAATGATTTGTTATCTCCCTTCTTAATTTTCTCTACTAAGTGGGAAATGTTCATAAAATGACCTCCTCTCATTTCCTTTCATAATATAGACAATTTAAAACGGCTTTTGATTTTATAAAATCCGAAAAAATTTTAAAATTTTTCAAATTTTTTCGATTTTTTTAAAAAGCAAATATTTTTCGCATAAAACAAAAAGTGCGTAGCTGAAGCTACGCACGAAAAATACATAGCTTTGATTGTTGCGACACAATATTTCACTTATAAGGTGTGAAAAGTAAAGCCTGCATTTTTACCGAAATAAAAACACACACTTAGGTGAACTTAAAATTAAATTTTTGTTTGGCATTTTTATTTTAGCATACAATATGTGAAAATTCAATATTATTTTAAATTAACTTTTAAAATTTATGTAAAAGAATTTAACAATATCAATTCCGTACTATCATATTTCTGTTTATCAAACATCCCGTTTACAAGCAAAAGTATATCGTTGTATCATTGTTATTATACAGAATTAAATTTGCATAAAAAAATCAGGCAATCGTTATGACTGCCCGATTTGTTTTTGGAAAATTTACAATTTTAATCCTATTTATGCACTGTTTTACACGCACTAACCGTAATCAAAGTGCCATGACTTTTTGAGAGATTTCTGCCGGGGATGACACTGTGCCGACGCATTTGTAATTTTCGGTTTCTTCCTTGGTTTTAAAGCCCCAGCCGTATAGCACAGCGAGGAAGTCCATACCTATTTCTTCCGCACCCTTTGCCTCGATTGTGCTGTCGCCGACAAGGATACTTTCTTCAACGGAAACTCCTGTCTGCTCACACGCCTGCAAAAGCAGATGACTCTTTGTGAGGTTTGTACCGACATCTGTTGCACATACTGCGTCGAAAACATCCGACGCCTCGTAGATTTCAAGAATATCCGTTGTGAACATTCTGTGCTTTTGAGTTGCTATTGCAAGCTTAAAACCGCTTTTCTTGAGTTCACGAAGAGCGTCATAAATTCCGTCATAGACGGTGAACATCTCTTTTCCTTTCTGGGAATAAAGTTTACTGTAATTCTTTACGGCATATTCAATTTCGTCATCACTCATATTAAAGAGCGTTTTAAATCCGTATTCAAGCGGTGCGCCGATTACTCCGTAGAGTGCGCTGTGTTCAACAGGCTCATAGCCCATTGCAACTGCCGTTGTATTGAAACAATATAAAATTCCGGGGGCTGTGTCGGCAAGAGTGCCGTCAAAGCCAAAAATAACTAATTTTTTCATAAAACCACCCAATCTGCAAATAGATAAATTCATAAACAATTTTTTACAAAAGTCTTTGTCCTGCAAATATGGAAATACATCTCAAGGGGAATTATACCATTTTACGGAGATAAATACAATACTAATTTCTCCACAAGTATTAATTTGGGAATAAAAGTGCTGAAAAATATGCAATTATTGTTCTTCTGCAAGCATATGCCAATCGAAACAAGTCGAAAACCAGAGCTTTCAACTTACTTTATTTCTTGACAACATCGTGCGTGCGTTATAAAATTGAAGTACATTATATTGAAAGGTTATTTTATTATGACTTCTGCAAAGCATAAAAATCCGCCTGCCAAACCCAAAGAAAAATATTCGGTGCAGCAGGCGCTCACAAACTATTATCTGCTTATTATGTTCACGCTTTTTCCGTTGTTTTTTACCGACGCATATTTTAACATCAGGCATGACAAGTATTACTTTTTCATTATATTGACGGGTATTCTCGTTATTGCGGAATTTCTTATTATTATGACCGCAAGCGTTGATAAACCGCCGGAAGACTCAAAGCTTGAAAAGCCTAAACCAAAGCATTTGTATGAAGAGCTTTCGTTTATGGACTGGGCATTTATTGTATTTTTAGGAATAAATGTCATTTCAACGCTGTTGTCCGCAAGTCCTTTGGATGCGCTTTTAGGCACTGACGGACGAAACAACGGACTTGTGCTCATGGCATTTTACACCGCAGCATATTTTATGATTACAAGGTGCTTTAAATATTTTGAATACATATTCGTTGCGCTTGCGTTCGGTTCAATGATAGTTTATGCACTTGCGGTGCTTAACTCATTCTATATTGATCCTCTCGGGATGTTTACTCTTCTCACCGACCAACAGACTATTACCGACTTCACTTCAACAATCGGCAACAAAAATCTGCTTTCAAGCTACATCTGCATCGCTATGCCTGTTATGATTGCAATGTCGGTTATCACGGAGAAAACCTTGCTCAGGGCAATTTATCTTATTGCAACAGGATTTGGCTTTGCGGCTCTTATGACTGCCGACAGCGATTCGGGCATTCTCGGTATGGCTGTATTTATGATTATTTACCTTGTATGGTTTTCAAACAGCCTTGTCAGACTGAAAAGATTTTTCCTTTCGGCAACTGTTATGCTGTTGTTTGCAAAACTGCTCAGATTGTTCTCGCTCTGCTTTGGCGACAAAAACAAGGGCTTTGATAAGTTTCAGGAAATTTTCGTTTTCTCAGGCATCGGCTGGATATTGCTTGCAGCTTGTGCCGTTATTACAGGGATTTTGTATCTTATTGATTACAAAAAACCAAACATCACAATTTCAAAAGCCGTGCCGATTGCTCTTGCCGTTGTATTCGGACTTTGTGCTGTTGCCATGATAGGAATTATGGTTTATTTCAGCTGTATTGACACCAAAACCGACCTCGGCAGTTTTGAAAGAATTATCCGCTTTAACGATATATGGGGTACGCACAGAGGCTTTATGTGGATAAGGTCGATATGGATTTTCGGCGACGCTTCATTCATTGAAAAGCTGTTCGGCGTAGGTCCGGATATGTTCTACTCCGCATTCAGTCCGTACTTTGACGACCTTTCAAAATACGGTGACAGCTCAACAAATGCCGCCCATAACGAATATCTAAACTACCTTATCACAATCGGAATTACGGGACTTCTCTCCTATCTTGCCATTGTGTGCGGTACGATTAAGAACGCAGTTAAGTATGCAAAGGAAAATCCGATGCTGATTGCGTGCGTTTCGGCTGTTATCTGCTATGCTGTTCAGTCTGTTGTAAACCTTTATCAGCCGATTACAACTCCGCTGTTTTTCATCTTCATAGCTTTGTGCGAGGCTTTTGTAAGAAACGCCAAGGCTGAAAAATCTGCCGTATAAATATTATGACTGCATTTCAATTCGGATAAGAAGATTCTGCATTGACTCGTTGCGGTCACGGCGGTATCGTCCCAGCTCGTAGAGGCTGTCGGAATTTTTAGTAATTATATTGGGCTTTTCCGTACAGGTTAGTGTACACGAAAAGCCCATTTCTTTTATCAGCTTTTCGGTCAGGTCATTTTTTGCACCGAACGGATATACAAAGCAGGTCGGTTTTTTCCCTGTTGCATTTTCAAGCAAGGCTTGAGCTTTGACAACATCTTCCGTAAGAATAGATTTATATGCTTCGTCACTCTCCCCCGCTTTTGGCAAAACACCCTTTCGTGATTTCAAAGAATGCATATCGTACGAATGATTCTGAATTTCAACATAGCCCGAATCGGACATTTCTTTCATATCGTCAAAAGTTATATGACCGTAGGTCACGGAAATGTCCTTGGTTTCGGTGAATTTTTCGGACACTGACGCAATCGGAGATATGACCGCCTTGCAGTTGTATTTTTCGAGCAAAGGGAGTGCATAATAATAATTATTATAATAGCCGTCGTCAAAGGTCAGCATAATGCATTTTTCGGGCAATGATTTTTTGCCGTAAACATAATCGGTAAGGTCTTTTACAACAACGGTTGTGTAGCCGTTTTCGGCAAGATATTTTAAATCGTTTTCAAAAAGAGTCGGTGAAACGGTGTAGTCATTTTGCAATTTTTCATCCTTTAAAAGTGAGTGATACATTATTACGGGCAGTTTTACGCTGTCGGTATCAGCCGTTGTTTCTTTTGTTGCACCTGTCATTACCGATATTAAAATTACCGCAGACAGGAAGAATGCCGTAAAAATGATAATTTTTACTGTTTTGTTTGATTTCACTATATTTCCTCCCAATTCTTTGTGCAAGATTTTTTATCTATAATTCTTTATTGTAAATATAATTAAACATCTGCGTGATAGAATATAGCCAAAGTTAATACTGATTACTGATTTTGGTCAATCGGTACTGACTAATATTGCATAAGGATTTATGAATTATGGCAAAAAGAAATTTCAGCTCAAAACGCAATGCAATTTACAACGCTGTGTGTGGTACGGACACTCATCCGAGCGCACGCTGGGTTTATGATAAATTAAAACCCGAAATTCCCGACCTTAGTCTTGGCACGGTTTACAGAAACATTGCTCTTTTTAAGGATGAAGGAAAGGTCAGCGTTATATGCAATGTAAACGGTGAGGAGCGTATTGACGGCAACACAGAGCCGCACCCCCACTTTGTCTGCAACAAATGCAAAGCAGTTATTGATGTTGAAGACAATCAAAATGTTGATGACCTTGAGTCACAGCTTGCCGAAGAGGGATTTAAGGTAGAAAACAGATTTGTTATCTACTACGGCATATGTCCTAAATGTTCGGCAGAAGTACACTAATATTTATTACAAAGGAGAAGTAATTATGAAATGGTATTGCACAGTATGCGGTTATGTTTATGAAGGTCCCGAAGCTCCCGAGGCTTGCCCTGTTTGTAAGGCACCGAAGGAAAAATTTAAGCAGATGGACGAGGAGGCGTCTTTCGCAACAGTTCACGAGGTTGGCGTTGCTCAGGGCGTAAGCGAAGATATTCTCAAGGATCTCAGAGCTAACTTTGAGGGAGAATGCAGCGAAGTCGGTATGTATCTTGCAATGGCAAGAGTTGCAGACAGAGAAGGCTATCCCGAGGTTTCTGCCGCATTTACAAAGTATGCTTTTGAAGAGGCTGAACACGCTGCCAAGTTTGCAGAGCTTTTAGGCGAAGTTCTTACAGACAGCACAAAGAAGAATCTTCAGATGCGTGTAGATGCAGAAACAGGTGCTTGCGAAGGTAAGTTTGACCTTGCAAAGCGTGCAAAGGCTCAGAACCTTGACGCTATTCATGACACGGTTCACGAGATGGCAAAAGATGAAGCAAGACACGGCGCAGGCTTTAGAGGTCTTCTTAACAGATACTTTAAGTAATCATTAAAACAATAAAAAATCAAAAAAGTCAGCTTGATAATCGTATGACCAACAACTAACCGATTACACAACAGACTTTGAACAGGAGATTTGATAGTATGAAATATGTATGCGATGTTTGCGGATATGTTTACGATCCTGAAATCGGCGATCCCGATAACGGCGTTGATGCAGGCACAGCATGGGAAGATGTACCCGAGGATTGGGTATGCCCTCTCTGTGGTGTAGGCAAAGACGAATTTTCCGCAGAAGAATAATTAACAAATTGGCAATTTGGGAGCAGGCAATGCTTGCTCCCTTTTGTGTGTACGGGAGTAAATTATGAAAAAATTGATTTCGTGGAATGTAAACGGACTTCGTGCCTGTGTTACAAAGAGCTTTGAGGACTTTTTTAAAGATGTTGACGCAGATATTTTCTGTCTTCAGGAAACAAAGCTTCAAGAGGGACAGATTGACCTCTTGCTTGAGGGATATCATCAGTATTGGTGCTATGCCGACAAAAAAGGCTATTCGGGAACGGCTATGTTCACAAAGGAAGAGCCTTTGAATGTATGTTACGGGATCGGCATTGACCAACACGACCATGAGGGCAGAGTTATCACGGCAGAATTTGACAATTGCTTTGTTGTCACCTGCTACACTCCAAACTCGCAAAGCGAGCTGAAAAGGCTTGATTACCGAATGAAATGGGAAGATGATTTCAAGGCATATCTGAAAAAACTTGAAGAAAAAAAGCCGGTTATTATGTGCGGTGATTTGAATGTTGCACACAATGAAATTGATTTGAAGAATCCGAAAACCAACCGTAAAAATGCAGGCTTTACCGATGAGGAGCGTTCAAAAATGACAGCGTTGCTCGATGACGGCTTTATCGACACCTACCGCTATTTCTATCCCGATACAGAGGGCGTGTATTCGTGGTGGTCATACAGATTCAAGGCTCGTGAAAAAAATGCGGGCTGGCGTATTGACTATTTTATCGTTTCAAAAGCTCTTGAAAGCAAGCTTGACGGTGCAAAAATCCATACCGAAATTTTAGGTTCTGACCATTGCCCCGTTGAACTGACGATTGACATTTAAAAAGCAGAGCTTATTGAACACTCCGCTTTCATATGTTTTTTGTACAAAAAACAGGATACCGTTCGATACCCTGACAGTTGACATATTTTTATTATTGTGTTAATATACAAGTAACGAAACAGCTTTAGCTGTTTCGCAAGTTTGAGCAATAAAAAAATTAAAGATTAACCGCTCTGTTCACGACACAGGGCGGTTATTTCTTTATAGTAAACACAAAAGGTTGTTACCATTTGTAGGCAACAACCCTTTTTTTAGAATCAATAGTATTCTGCTTTACCACAACCCGAGCATTTTCTGCCGATTGTTTTAGTCTCATAATGGCTTTTCTCAGGGACATTAACTTTTTTTGTACCTACCTGTACATTAACCCATTCATTGCGATACGAGCCCTTGCCACCGTTTAATCTGTGATTCACAATATGTTCTCCAAAATCATCACTTGATAAATCAGTAATATCCGCACCACAGTCATTGCAAATAGTCCTGTCGTGTTCTTCATACACCGGTTCTTCATATGTGTATGCTTTCTTGTCAACAACTTTTACCTTTTCGGTAATGTTTGTCCAACTGTGTGTATGCTGAGGCTTAGGAGTCGGCTTTGAAGATTCATTCTTAGACGAGTCAGGTTTTGAACTTGATGAACTGCTCTGCGGTGTTTTGGAGGATTCAGATTTTGAACTCTCCTGCTTTGAGCTTTCGCTCTTAGATGAAGTGTCCTTTTTGCTGTCAGATTTTGAAGTATTTGACTTTGAGGAAGAATTGTTATTCTTGCCTGATGTGCTTGTGTCCTTCTTCTGAGAAGATGAGTTTGTCGGATAGCTGTCAACCTTTACCTTGTTCTGATTTGCCTTTTTCACTTCAGAAGAATCTACCTTGACGGTTTCACCCTTTTCGTTTTTAACCTCAACCTTACCGTCCTTATCAACTTTCACTTCTTTGCCATTCTTATCAGTAATTTTGCCGTCAGCACCTACTTTGAGTCCTGCATCGGTAATTGCTTTGTCTGTTTCAGAAAGAGTCGGTGCTGTTTCAGAAACTGTTGTTTCTTCTACGCTTGTAGTCTGAACTGTTGTTGCAGTCTTATTTATTGCATTACTATCGTCACAACCGCAACCCGAAAGCATTGCTGTTGCTGTAATCATTGCCGCTGCAATTGCAATTGTCATTGTTCTCTTAATATTATTAGTCGTTTTCATATGTCATTCTCCTTTTATGTAAATTTGTGAAGAACTCTTATTCTCTGTAACAGTCGAAAAAATCAATACAGTTTTTCTTGCCATATAATTATAGCAAACTCCTCAGATGCAATCAAGTATCTGAGGAGTATTTATAATATTATATGATATTATGTCGTTATTTCAATTGATTTCTGACCGCCTGTTATGTCGGAAAAATTGTTTTTTGCACTTTTAACGAATGCGAAGATTGTTTTCAAAAGCATATTTCTTGTTTTGCTGTCAAGACCTGCAAAGGATTTTAGGATTGTTCCCGTGTTTTTAAGCGGATTTTTCAGCATCTCATTAAAAGTTTCGGTTTCGGTCAGCGACAAAAGGGCAAAAACCTCTTTTGTGAACTCCCGTCTTTGAGCAATTGTCAGCGATTCAACAAATTCTTTCAGCGTGTGGTCAAAGAAAACGCTGAAATTTGTAGTGCTTTTCAGCCTGACAAGCCTGTTCTGCTCAATCTCCCACGAATAGACATCGTGTTGGAGAAAACCTTTTTGATTGCTCTTTACAATTGTGTAGCTCTCCTCATGCTCAAATATCATGCCGAAAATGCTTGACTGCGGAACAAAGGTGTAGATTCTGTCATCGACTTCATAAAATCCGCTGTCCCTGATTTTGTCAAGAGAAAACCCCGGTCCGTCAAAATTGTAAATATAATCAATGTGATTTCTTGAATTTTCATCGGTAAAAGCACCGGCATAAACCGCAAGATTTCCGCCCTTTGAGTGACCGCCCAGAATGAATTTTCCGTTGAGCATACGGACTGCCTTTTCAAAATAATCAAGAGCCTTTTTCTGTGACGGCAACGGAAATGTGAAGAACATATTGAAGTCCTCCTGCCAGCCGACAAGAGAAAAGTCCGTTCCTCTGTATGAAATAAAATAATTCTTTTTGAGAAATTCAAAAGTGATTGCGGAAAACTGCATACTCACATCGGACTCAACCTCGTTTACATACCCCGAAACAAGAATTTTGCCGAATCTCTTGCTCTCTGCCGTTGCTTTCAAAAGGTCGGCGTCACCCTTCCACAATAGATTTTTCTCGTAATCATCGGTTGCAAACACACGCATTGCCGCCTGTTCAAGGGTAATTTCATCAAACAGACAGGACGATACCGCACCGTCAAAAGGAAGATATGAAAGCCGTGAAAGCACAAGTGCGTCAAGCTCGTTAAAACCATCCTGTTCAAATGTCAAATCGCCGCGCCAGCTTATGTAATCAAATATGTCAGCCATACAAATGCCTCCAATCTGTTTTCTCTCTGTAATTATTGTATCACTTTGTACTAATTATTTCAATGCAATTTTAAAAATTGAAAAAGAAAAGGACAAACGAATTCGTTCATCCTTTAACAGTATATGAAGTTATCTGAATTTTGCGATTTCTTCGAGAAATTGTTTTCCGAATTTTTCAAGCTTTGTTCTGCCCACACCCGAAACTTCAAGCATTTCATCGGGTGTTTCGGGACATTTTTTGCACATATCAATCAGCGTTGCATCGGTAAAAATAACATAGGCAGGAACGCTCTTTTTGGATGCAATGCCTTTTCGCAAAGCCTTGAGTGCGTCAAGTAATTCGGAATTGACAGGCACTTCGGGGCGGTGCGTTTTGACAACCTTTTCGGAGTTTTCAACTTTCTTCATCACAAGCCGTTCCCGTCCGAAAAGCACATCTCTGCTCTTTGGCAAAAGTTTTAGAATCTCGGTTTCATTGTCGGCTGAGATATACTCCTTTTCGGCAAGAAAGTCAATTGTGCCGAAAATATGCCTTGCCGTAACCTCTTTCATTATTCCGTAGGTTGACTGATTGTTAAGCTCAGCTTTTAGAATTTTCTCGCTTTTACTGCCCTTTAACACATCACAAATCACGGTTTTGCCGTACCTTTGTCCTGTTCTTGCAATACACGACATAATTTTTTGAGCGTCAATTGTGACATCAACAAGCTTGTGAACGGAAAGACAGTTGGAGCATTTTCCGCAGTAAACCTTTTTTTCACCACCGAAATACCGCAGAATAAATCCACGCAGACAATCGTTTGTTGTGCTGTAAAAGGTCATATATTTTAAGCGTTCAAAATCACGCTCACGAATTTGCTCGTTTTCTTCAATTGTAAGCTCATCGTTGCCCTCGGAATTTTCAATCATAAAGCGATTTAGGCGAACATCCTTAGGACTGTAGAGCAAAATACAATCAGCCTCACCGCCGTCACGACCTGCCCGTCCTGCCTCTTGATAGTAGCTTTCAATGTTTTTCGGCATATTGTAATGGATTACATATGTAACATTTGACTTGTCAATTCCCATACCGAAAGCATTAGTTGCAACCATAATATTTTTTCGGTCAAAAACAAAATCCTCCTGATTTTTCCTGCGTTCGTACTCATCAAGACCTGCATGGTATCTTGCCGCCGAAAAGCCGTTATCGCGGAGCAATTCGCAGACAGATTCAACATTTTTTCGGGTTGCACAATAGACAATTCCCGACCTGTCGCCACGCTCCCGAATGAGGTCAATAAGCTTTTCGTCCTTTGACGATGACTTTATTACGCCAAAGAAAAGGTTGGGGCGGTCAAATCCCGTTGTAATTTCAAACGGATTTTCAAGCCTGAGAATTTTCTTTATATCTTCTTTTACATCATTCGTAGCCGTTGCGGTAAATGCTCCGACAATCGGACGATTTGCAAGGCTTTCAACAAATGAAATAATTTTGAGGTAACTCGGTCTGAAATCCTGTCCCCATTGTGAAACGCAATGAGCCTCGTCAACTGCAACCATTGAGATTTTTATCTTTTTACAGGTGTCGAGAAATCCGTCAGTCAACAGCCTTTCGGGTGCAACATAGATGATTTTGTATTTTCCGTGTTCAACATTTGAAAGCACTCGGAGAAATTGCGGATATGAAAGCGAGCTGTTTATATATGCCGCAGAAACTCCCGACTGAACGAGTGAGCCGACCTGATCCTTCATAAGCGAAATCAGAGGTGACACAACAATTGTCACCCCGTCAAAAAGTAATGCGGGAATCTGATAGCACATAGACTTGCCCGCACCTGTGGGCATAATGCAAAGTGCATCTCTGCCGTCAAGCAAAGCGTCAACTATCTGTTCCTGTCCGTCTCTGAAAGAATCGTGTCCGAAGTAATCTTTTAACACGCTTAATTTATCACTCATCTTTTTGCCCTTATCTATCATTCTTTATGGGAATTATAATCATTGTATTCCCTTTCAATCCAAGCCATAAGCAGATTTACAATTTTCTGCTGTTCGACCTCGTTAAGCTGTTTATCCCTTGCAACTCTGTACCACTTGTTAAGACACCCTCTGCAACAACAGGCACAGGCGTGCTGTGCGATAAAAACAGGGTGTCCCCTCATAGGCGTTTGCTTTCCGTCATTTGGAATATATTTTGGTGCAAGCCGTGTTCTGACAAAATCTTCTGCATGGGAGCGGATTTTATTCATTCCCTTTTCATTAATATAGTCAATGTCCTTTTGCTTTAAATGAAACCGACTGCGAAAATCAGATTTTTTCAGTTTGTTTAGTGCCTCATCTATCGTTTGCATTGTTCATGCCTTCTTTTATTGTCATACCTTAATTATAAACAATTACTACGGTAATGGCAAGAAAAAATGCACTCATTTTCTCTTACAGAAAAAAACAACCCCACGATTATTTTACCGTGGGGTTGTTTTCATAGGGTTGCTTTTCAATTATTTTTAGAGATTAAACATCTTTGCAATATTTTTCAGCAAGGGCAAAGAACGCTTTTTCGAGCGAATCCAAGGTTTGTTCCGTCATACTGACCGACATACTGTTTTTGTCGGAAAATATGATTTCAACGATTGTAACCGTGGCGTCATCGACTGTCAGTTCTTTGTTTTTTGGATTATATTTTTTCAGAATTTCCAATGCGTCTTCGGCGGTCTCACACAGCAGTCTCATATCCGTTTCGTCGATCAAAACATTTTCAAAAGCGATATAACCGCATTTGCAGATAGCGTCAAAAAGGAAATTTACACCTTTTTTTCGCACATAAAAAGAACAGCAGTAGTCAAAATTTGAATGATTTTTTGAATAGCTCACGGATACAATTTCTTTTTTTACACGCATTTTTCGTTTGGAAATATTATGAAATAACGACCGTAAAGTCATATCGGTTATGTCATGGCAGCCCCGCAGAACGGACAGAATTTCGGCGGATTGCCGTCAGGCTTATATCCGCAAGCCGAACAAACAATTGCCGCAGCATTTTGCGGAGTAAACGGCTGTGAAACTTGCTGATTTACTGTGTTGCTCTGCATAGGCATTCCGTTCTGCTGATAGCCCATATTGTTCTGCATGGGCATTCCGTTCTGCTGATAGCCCATATTGTTCTGCATAGGCATTCCGCTTTGCTGATAGCCCATATTGTTCTGCATGGGCATTCCGCTTTGCTGATAACCCATATTGTTCTGCATAGGCATTCCACCTTGCTGATAACCCATATTGTTCTGCATGGGCATTCCGTTCTGCTGATAACCCATATTGTTCTGCATGGACATTCCGCTTTGCTGATAGCCCATATTGTTCTGCATACCGTTCCTTATTTGTTCACACAGTCTCATTAACTGCATTCCGTCATCAAACGCTCTCATAAGCTCATTCCTTACAGTACCGATTGACGAATCAACATACATTGATATATCGGTTATGAACGGATGATTTACGATAAATTTTGCTTTTAAAGAAGATATTCTTTGCGGCGATGACGATGTGTTTGTATCACGAACATACGGCTGAAGCGCAAGCGGAACATCAAGCATACCGTTTTGCCCCGAAAATGAGTTTGTTGTATCAAACTGACTGCCAAAACCGCTGTTCCTGCCCTGACGGTTATCATAGCGGTCATACTCATCAGGAATTCCGTCACGGTCGGAATCCTGCAGAGTTGTATATCCAAGCTCAAGCCAAAAGTCCTGCAGCTGTGAAAAATCAAAAATTTCAGGATTGCTGTTTTTGAAATCTCTGCCTATTGTAAAATAGAATTTTCTGTTATTAAAATCTACAACAAGCTTTTCGTTTGTACCGGCACTTGCCGACTGAACAAATGCCGAATATTTCTGTCTGTTCTGTTCACGCTGTTCAAGATGAGTTTTAACATCTGCTAATGTCCTGTTTTTCCAGCCTGATGAAAGCGAACTGAGCTTGTGCTTACAGTCGCTGCAAAGATAACCGTCTGAAAGCTTTTGCCTTGTGAGGGCATTTACCTTGTCACCGCAAAGGTCACAATATTTCTTTTCAAATAGTCCCATAAACTTTCTCCTTTACAAAAGATTCACGATTTTCTTCTGAATATTTGTAGCATCAACAACTGATATTGTGCCGTCACCGTTTGTGTCTGCAATTTTAAAAGTGTAATCGTCAAATTCTTCAAACCCGACAATGTATTTTTGAACCAAGGTTGCGTCCACAACATTAATAACACCATCCATATTGACATCATACGGAACTGTAATTTTTACATCAAAACTAATATCGTCTTTATACAGATATATCTCATACACCCTTGCAATACACTGCGGTTTGCTTACAGTAATGACATATTTGCCTGGGGATGTATCAAAAGCCACATATAAGGGTTTTGCATTACTGTTTACCGTTTCATCTTCAAAGCCGCCCTTATAAACGCCGTCAAAAGTGTATCTATCCACCTTAACGGTAATAGTGTCCTTCGGTGAGCCGCCTGTTTTTAAGTTCATTGTAATTCTGGCCTTAACCTCTTGCGTCACTTTAACCGATTCACTGTAAATAACATCACCGTTTTTACCCGTAACAGCACATCTGAACTGAGTTTCATCAAAATCCGTATTCGGTCTGATTCTCAAAGTATTTGATTTTGTACCCTTGAAGGAAAACTGGTTTAATGTAGATGAGTCGTCATCTATGTTTTTCCACATTCTTATTATACCGGTGGGTGTTCTTCTCTTTACTTTCATCTGCCACTGATAGCTTGCGGCATTTTTGGCAGCAACCCATATAATTTCTTCTTTGCCTTTCATAATCATAATTTCTGCCTCAGGGAACTGATGTGTAAATGATGGCGATTCATATGGAACATTGTAATATGCCCAAATATAATATTGACCTGTGGTTTCATCCTGAAGAATTGTCGCCTGACTGTCGCCATTGTACAAACCGCATACTGCGTCTTTGTCAACCGCATATCCTCTGTTCATATTAAAGTATAGCTGACAACAATACATACCGCTGTCAAAAGCTTCTCCGTCGTTGAGCTTTCTGCCAACTTTGTTGTTTTCGTACTTATACCACTCAATATAATCAAAGCTGTAATAAGTGCTGTTTATCGGAGTTGCCGTTGTTGAGGGGATTTTCCCCTGTTTAGGTTTTTCCAAACCTAAAAATCCAATTGTAGGAATTTCTGTCTTCTCAAGAAGTCCCGGAAAGTTACATTTTCCCGAATAAAAAGTACCGCTCTTTGAACCCGTTACTTTACATCTAAAGACAACATCTTTCCACCCTGAGCCGGGTCCTACAAGTTCTGCGTAGGTCTGAAATTTAAGATGGTCTGTAAAAACACCCGAAAATTTCGAGTCGGGTCTGTCGGTTTTATCGGAAAGGTTAACCCAGTTTAGGCTCGGATATTTTGCCTGCCATTGATAGGTAAAGGTTTCGCCTGTACTGCCGCCGTTTACTCCCACGATAATGTTAAGGACATCTCCTATGTAAACCTCGGTGTCGATATATTTGATATAAGCCTGAGCCGCCGCATTTGCGGTTATGGCTGTCATAGGAAGTGTTGTCAACAGCATGAGAAAGCATAAAACAACACTCGAAATACGCTTTGCTTTTTTCGTGATTTTCATAAAAATCCCTCCTTCATGCCCAAGGATCAACCGAAGCCGGAGTTCGTATATCAGAGAGTGCAAGATTACGCCATAAGAACCATTGATTGCCCTTTCTGCGAAGCTCAATCGGACGAGGTGAGTCTGCTCCCGACGACTGAACCTGAACCTTTGCATAACCCTCGCTCTGATAGGTATATGCATACTCGGAAACGGTTATTTTGTACGGAACATTCGGTGTATAATCGTTCTTCACGGATGAACCCTCAAAATATGAGCGAGGAATATATCCCCTGCCCTTGATTCTGTCACGCAAAAACTGAATATCCATCCCGTTCATCGGCTGAGGTCCTTTTAATACATTAAGCATTTCTATTGTGTTTTCCGGACTTTCATCATATTCAAGCAACACAAGCATTGCAAATGCCGCTGTTGAAAGAGGTGACGAAAAGTCAAGCTCCGGCATTTTTTTGAGTTCATCTGCATTTTTCGGATAATCGGCAAATACAAATGTTTTGCTTTTGTGCATCGCATTGTTTACCGCTCCCGAAACGGCCTTTGAAACATTGTTTTTTACAGCCTGATTTGTCATATTTTTTAAGCTGTCAAATATACCCATAAACAGTACCTCCTTTTTAAAGTGCGTCAAGTGCGGCGGCAAGATAATCTGCCGTTACGGATGAATAAAAAAACGAGCTTATTTTTCCGAATTGTTTTGCCTGTTTAACCCTGTCGGCAAGGTCGGGATATGCCTGTTCGTCACAGAGCAGAGCCGTTTTACAGCTTGGCAGATATTCCTTTACTTTTCCACAAAGCTCAAGCCGTTTCTCAATAGTTGAATCGGCAAGTCTTGTGACATCCATAAGCAAAACATCAACTCTTTCTGCAATGCACAAATCAAGAATTTTCCCGTCTTGATTCGGTGAAACATTTTCAATACAAAATCTTCCCTTCTTTACAAGGGCATTTTGAATAGCCTCACTGAGCAAATTATTCTGAACACTGAGCAAAATTTTCTTCAACGGACATCACCCCTTTTCACCTATATCTTTCACTTATATTGTACAATTTTGCGATAGAATATGAATGTGCCAAACGGCATATTTCACAACATAAACAAAAAAAGCACAGCCGCCCGATTGTTCGGACAGCTGTGACCTTGTGCTAAAAATATTTACGGTGGGTAATTAAAAGGGGGGTAAATAATAAAATAATTATGCTTTGTTCTTAACAGCGCCTATAATGTAAAGTACAGGGATAGCAAGACCGCAGATAAGAGAGAATACATTGAACTGTGATCCGCCTATCATGCTGATAATTTCGCCTGCAATACACATAACCGCAACAACAACGCCCCATACAATACATGTATTTGCCTTGTGCGGAAGTTTTGCGTTGATAACGCCGATAATACCTGCAACAAACTCAGCAACCGCACTGATAAGTGCGAAAACGCCGCCGACATAAAGCATAGTCATATCGTATGTACCGTCGTTAAAAGCTGCAAGTGCGGCGATACCGAGAATGGCGATGATTGATACAATCAATGCAATAGCACCAAATACAATCATAAGGATTCCCGTTACTTTAAGAAAAGTTGAACCTTTTGCCTCCATAGTTTTTCCTCCTGTCATTAAATAATAAATTTTATGCACCTTTGTCTTTGATTATTAATCGGACAAAGATAGCGTTTTGCACAAAAGATATTCACCGTCTGAGCAGTTTATATCCTGTAATTGTATTATACTGTTTTAACAGCAAAAAAATATGTGCCAAACGGCACATATTCAGAAAAAAGTATTTATTTGTCGTTAATTCTATCGTCAAGGATTACAAGTCCCGCCTCTCTTGCCTTTACGGCAAGCTCTGTTCTTGACTTAAAGCCTGTTTTTTCAAGCATATACTGTATATAGTTCTTGACAGTACCCGGAGCAATGTAAAGTCTTTTGGCAATTTCCGTGTTTGTATCACCACTTGTCAGTTCACGCAAAACCTCAAGCTCCCTTTCGGTAAAATCCGTACTCATTGCGTTGCCGAATTTAATTTTGGGAGTTGTGTCGGGAAACACACGCTCACCGTTCATTGTTCTGTCCATAAGTTCAATAATAGGTTCGGGACTTACCTCTTTGTACCAAAAGCTGTCAACCCCTGCTTCCTTGGCACGCTTTAGATAGGAATATTCGGGCATTGAGGTAACAATGATTATCTTAATTTTCGGGAACTTTGCTTTTATTCTTTCAGCCGCCTCAAGACCGTTTGCTCCCATTGAAGTGCATATATCCATTAAAATCAGGTCAACATCGGAATTTTCACAATGATAATCCGTCATATCGGCATTACTTATTGAGCCCGCAAGCGTATAGTTTTCGCTTTGGTTTACATACATTTCAAATAAAGTTCTCGGCATTGACTGATCTTCAACTATCAGCACTCTTGTCATACTGCAGCACCTCGCTTTTCGGTATTGTGATTTCAAGAACAAAAATTTCGGAAGTCGATATTTTCATGCTTCCGCCGATTTGCTCTGCTTTTTTTCTTACGGAAGAAAGTCCGCCGCCCTCATTGATTTTTCGAGGCGGTTTTCTGCCGTTATTTGCAAATTTAAAAATATATTTTTCACCGTCGTCAAGACTTTCAAGAATCATTTTATCTGCTTTTGCGTGTCTTGCGGCATTGTTAAGGCATTGCATTGTTGCAAAAGTCAGAACCCGTGCAACCGCATTGTTATCAGTCGGAAGATTTCCGACTGTTTCAAGCGTTATTCCGACAAGCTTTGCGGCATTTTCAATATCCTTAGCAAAGTTTTCATCTTTGCAATCATTCTCTGCGGTATTCAGAACAGAAATATTGTTTTTCCACATTTCAAGTAATTTACTGTTATTTTCAGACAGAGTGCCGTTTTCAAGATATCTTCTTGTTGTTATCAGCGTACTGCCGAGCCTGTCATGAATTATCTCTTTTGTGCGAAGAATTTCTTCTTCTCTTGTCAGATCACAGACCATTTCATTGTATTTTTTCAGATGAGCATTAACCTTTTTTAACTCGCCTATTTCATATTCCAAGGTTGATGTAAGCTTTGTAAACTCTGTTATATCGGTTGCCGCAAGCTGAAAATACGGTTTTGAAAAAATTTCCGTTTCCGACAACGAAAAGCTGAAAACCCTGCCGTCCTTTAATCTGACTGTAAATGCCCCGTCATTTTCATATTGAGAAGCCTCTTTTATCTTCTCTCTGAATGGCATTGCAACATTAAGCGATTTACCCGTAAGTTCAAGGCATATGCTTTCCATAAGATTATTTTTCAATACAACAAGTCCGTTTTCGTCAAAATAGCAAAGTCCTGTCGGCAAGCCGTCAAAGCTTTCTTTAATTGACATTGCGGTAATATCGGTATTCCTGCAATGATGAAGCCTTACCGTTATGTACACAGACATTACAGCACAATATGCCGTAATGCCGACAGACAGAGCAAACGGCATTCTGCCAAAAAATTCAGCCATTTTATTAATTTGGTTATCGTAATATATTTTACTCAAGACATGAGTGCTTACCAAAAACATTGTCAAAGAGATTACTGCAATTATAACCGCTGAAATCGGTTTCCACAACCTGATTTTATAAAGAAAAGATTGCGTTGCGTTGTATATTGCCGCACAGGCAACAACAAATTGCACACTCATCAATATAACACAAACAAACGAACGCATTTCAAGGATGGATGTCATATGTCATCACCTCCGCTTTGCATACGAACAAACACAAACAGCGTGTCGGCGTCATATTCCGTGGTGACATTTCCGCCGAGTTTTGTAATATCGTCAAGTAAATCATCGGGAATTTTCATTTCATTTTTGCTGTCACAGTTGATTTTTAAATCAATAAATCTGTCATGGACTTTTAAATTAAACAGCAACGCATCTGTGCAGTTCATTATATGCCTTATAAAAATCCCGATGAATTTAAAAAGTGCAATCGTTTTTTCGGCTGAAATTTCTCCCGAAACATTACTGAAAAACGAACACGAAATTCCGTAAACAGAAATGTACTCGGCAAGTTCTCGGATACTGTTTTCAAGCTCAAAAGCATTCAGCATTTTTCTGCTTTTTGCCATAATGAGCAGATTGCTTATTCTCTTGATGTAGACATTAACAACACAGGCACCGGCATAATTAACCGAAATATCTCCCCTGTTGTTTTCAATATTTTTGAGTATATTTTCAAGGTCGCAAAGCTGAGGACGGATAAATTCGGTTATACTGTCATAGAGCTTGTTCTGTTCGGTTACTGCCGCTCTTCGTTTTTTCAGCTCTGCCTCTGATTTTAAGATTACATTGTATTCCGAAATCTGCTCTTTTACTTCCGAAAGTTCTCTGTTAATTCGGTTAATTGCCGATATGTCTTCCGTCCAAACTGCCTTACCGCCTTTTATATCATGCTTTTTAAGAATTATATTTTCATCAATCACAACACTGTTACCGTTTTGCAGAACAACATCTTTTGAAACATTTGTTGCGTTTTTGGAGCGGTATTTCACATTGCCCTCATTGTCAAATATGAGAGTGTTAAGATTTGACGCATTGAAAAAATCGCCGTAACCCGTATTTGACGGCACAAGACCTATCTGAATAAGGCTTTCCCATAGAGCAATTGAGGCAAAACAGAACACCTCGGGAACATTGTAAATTCTAAGTCCCGAATATCCGTGATTCAGATTATTCCAGAGTGTGTAAATTATTGCGACAAGAATTATTACAATCGGAATCCACAGCTTTTTGCGTGTTGCGGAAATTCTGCATCGATTGATTGAAAGCACAATTGACGAAAGTACAAGTATAAAAATCCACACTGCAATTACATAGTAAACAGGACCGTAACTGTATTGTTTGTTCCAATTGTGAAAATCGGGTTCAAATACAAAAGCAAGCTGATGAAAATCGTTCGTCATAACAAGCAGCACAAGAACGGCGGCAGGTATAATCAAAAGATATTTTCGGTTATTTGTATTTTCGGGCTTACCGATATTCAGCATTGCAAAAAACATCATAAGCGGCAAAAACACCATTGCTATGTAATATGAATACCAAAGATACCGTCCGTATGTGTTGATGTCGGCAGGGCTGTTGTATTTTATGGCACGAAGAGCCATCCACAAGAGCATAAGCGCCGCAGATATCACAAGGCAGATTCGTATATTCTTCTGAACAATGCGATATGCAACAGACACACCCCAGCCTATAATAAGCCCCGAAAAGATAATAACATCAAAATTTTCAATATAATTATCCGCCGAGGAAGTAAGATGAGAAAAAATTCTCACCGCACCTCCGAACAGGAATATAATTATCCCGACAACAGTCAGAAGCTTTGTTTTGTCAACTTTGCGAACCATATGCCACCCATCAGTTATTTCAAGTTTAATTTCAGCAACATAATTTTTTCAAAACACCAATGTTGCACACCATTTTACTACATAATAACACAATAAAACGGATTATACAATTCATATTTACCGCAAACTTAAACAAAAAAGTAAATAGTTAATTTCCAAAGTAACTTTCACCATGGAACTTACTTTGGAAATTAACGCACTGAAATCTTCCTTGTTTTGGACTGTAATCAATCGTGGTATTGTTCGCAAATTTGTTATACCGCAAAAGGCACATAACCGAAAGTGATAACGGTTATGTGCCTTATTGTTTTTTTCAATGCTGTTTTTTCACAGTCCACGAGTAAAATTTGTACCCTAATTAGATTTACACTATTCTCAAACAAATGCCCATATACTTTGACAAATCGTCAAGTTTTACTACCTTATAGATTTACACTATTCTCAAACGGATGGCGAAGCTATACCCAAGTTAAAAAGTTTTACTACCTTATAGATTTACACTATTCTCAAACCACCTGTGTTTCCTGCGTTTCAAGCTCGTAGTTTTACTACCTTATAGATTTACACTATTCTCAAACAAATAGATCCGATTCCGGAAGTGACCTTACGTTTTACTACCTTATAGATTTACACTATTCTCAAACAAACTGCCTCATCAGTTCAATTTCCAGTTGGTTTTACTACCTTATAGATTTACACTATTCTCAAACCTCAAACCTCAAATTGGGAATAAAATGCACCCACTATACTGTGCACAGCAAATCTATAAGGTTATTTTATAACATTTGTATAATGATTGTCAATAAAATTCGCACAAATCATTATCAATCACAACAAGGTGTCCCATGCTGTAATCCGGCTTGGATGTTTTCGTAATTACTACCGTTCTCCAACTCATCTAAATTTCCTCTTTTCTGATAACTTACATATGTAACAAATCAATCTTCTTCTCAAACAAACCTGTTACCGACTGATGAACAAGATAAATCGACTTTACACCTTTAATCTCCGACAATACGGAATTTGTGGAAACAACTCCCGCTTTTTTAGCTTCGTCGATTAAAGTTAAGTCACCGGTAACAACATTTGAGTGAATAATTTTAAGAATTTCTGCAAGAACAAAACATTGTTTTCTTACATCCAGTTTTTCAAAAGCATCACGATGAGATGCAATTTTAACACCCATATCACCGAATTTAACTTTTAAAATTGTTTCTGTCATTTTTAAAATTAGAATATCAAACAACTTCAAATTCTCATCGGCACTCACTTTGTCACGCTCTGTAATATTGTAATTTTCAGGCATGGAATTTAACTTAACGACATTTCTGATATATTTTTCCGTATCATAACTAACTGTTAACTGCATAGCAGGTTTGTATACAATTTTTTTGCCGCCATTTGACTTACTGCTTATGTGCATTCTGAAACCGTCAATTTCAATGCAGGCATTATATTTTACAACGGGAATCAAAACCACAGGATTTTTCAAGCCAAGAGTTTCGCTCAGATATTTTTCAGGATTTGCCTCATACCGAGCTTTAATGTAAGAATCAATTGCAACAAGCTGACGCATTTCTTTGCCCTTTTTGCCCTCGTATTTAACAAATGAAAAGTACGAAGATGCCGGCTTGTCATAACCTCCGTATTTACTGATATCCGAAAGCGGAGAGTTCTGTTTTAGCGAAACCTGTCCTCTTCCTTTTTTCAGAGGATTCATCTTGAAAAGTCCGCCGTTCCTTGTTAAAGCATACCTTGTGAAGCGGATATTGTTCTTGTTCATAGTCTTTCTGACAATTTTGATTGACTTATTATCATCAATTGACCATGCGTTTGGTGTGTTAAAACTGAACATTTTGTTAAGACTGTATGTTTTAGTCTGCAAACCTTTTATAAATATGGATTTGTTGTGTGTACAGCGTTCGTTATACACATTGCCGACAACAATATTTAGATAGGCATCTTTTGCATGGTGAAAATCGTTTACTTCTCTGCATTTTAAGAAATCATATTCGTGTCTGAATTCAGAAACCGTTGACGCTTTTACATACACAATTTCAGTATCGGGATACAATTCTTTAAAAAGTGACGCAACTGCTTTTGTCGATTGAGATGTTTCAACAATCTGTCTTGCAATAAAATCTGAAAGTTCGCTGTCAGAAAGCGGAGTTACCCTTGTAAGCCTCTCGTACTTTTTCTTGCTAATAAGACCTTTATCCATAAGAAAATGCCAGGAGCCTTTCATCTTTTCACGAATGGAGCTGTCAAGCGGATATGTATTATCCTTGTGAGCATTAACCTGTTTCTTTACAAGGACACGGTTATCAAGGCTGTCATCTTTAACTTTTGAACGAGGGAAAATGTGATCCACTTCATAAATGTTTTTATTGTACAATTCCGACAGAGTTATCGGTTCTCCCGTGTACATACACTTGCCGAATTGAGTATAGTAAAAATACAGTCTGTCTCTTTTAAATTCATCATCAGGTGTTTTTTCAAGAGATTCCCAGAGTTCGCCCGAATCCTCACCGCATTTTTTATATAAATCTACAAGCTTGGTCTTTCTTGACTCTTTACGGCCTTTGTCGCCCTTCACACCGTCTTTTCTTGTCATCTCAACAAATATCTTTTTAGGTGCATGACCTTGAATTTTGTTGATTTCATGCATAATTTTCAAAGACTGATACACAGGTCGTTTTACCGCAGGAGAAATATAGAGATTCTCCACCATTTTCTCAAGGCTTTGCCCTGTCTGAATACCGTCAAGATAGTTTTGTCTGCTCTGTTCAAAACCGTATTTTGAGCCAAGCAGCTCCATAAGATTATCATTTGTCTGCCATAGTGCATGGATAATGTTAAATTGCAACTCGCCTGTATTTTTATCGACATTATAAATTTCGGTAAGAAACTCCTTTGATAATCTTCCCCAATCCTTGTATTTGAGTTTAGAAATTCTCATTATATCTTCATCCGATAATTTTGAACCGAGCTGCCTTTTTAAACGCTTTCTTAAAAGTTTTTTATCATCGCCAAATACAGTTATAGCTTTTATAGCGTCCTCTTTTTCGCTGTCGGTCAGATTAAACTGTGACATTTCAATTGCGGAACGCATACTTGACTTAAAATCACCGTCAATACCTGTAATATCGGGCGTAATACCTTTTTCGCTTTTTAGATAATTTAGCAAATCTTTTCTTCTGACCTTTTTATGCGTCATAAACAAGTCATTAAATATTGCCTGTTTAAGACTTACATCAGGCTTTTTTCCGTCAAGTCTTAAATTATTCAGTTCATTAAGAACCGTAAAAGCACTGTATAAAATCGAATTCTTAGGTATTACATCCTTCGTTGGAAGATATGTACATTTTGAAGTCAGATTATTTATAAAATTCTCTGCCGATTGCTCTATGTCAACAACACTGTCAAAATTCCACGGATATATTTTTTCATTACTTCTGACAAGCCAGGATTTTAGGCTGTGATTATTCAGCGGACCTACATAATACGGTATTCTGAATTCAAAAATTTTGACTATCTTGTCACTTACAGAAATTCCGTTTTCATCTTTTTTATTAAGAAATTCAAGATAAGTTGAAGCATTTTTCAGAATTGCTTTCAGCTCACTCCTATTCACCTGCATAGGAATAACGCCGTTGTCTTTTACGACAATTTTCGGCATAAATGTACCGTTTTCAATCTTATCAAACATTTCTTCATAGCCTGTTTTGTCAAGCTTTTCAAACTTTTTCTTCAGATATTTGCAAAATTTGTCTTGAGGATCTACATCAGGACGATATATAATAACACCGTTTTTACCGTTTTCTTTGTACTTTCCGCAATATGCCGTGTAGTTATCAAGCTTGTCCTTTGTAATTCTAAAGATTTCGTCATATAATGGCTTACATCTTTCCTTGACAAATTTTTTGAGTATTTTCAAATCTGAACTATGTTCTTCGTATGTTTTAACTTTGGCAAATGAAATATAGTTTTTACCATTATACTTTTCTCCATTCAAAATGTCTGCAAGAATTGCCCAGTCATAAACCGCCTTTGCTTTTTCGATAAGTTCAAACTTTTCTTGTAACAAATCACGGTATGTATTTTCATTATCGTCATAACCGCTTTCAAAGGTAATACCGTTTACTTCCTCACTGTCAAACGACTTATCACCGAACATATCGGAAAATTTAACCTTTCTGCCACATATCAAATCTATCAAAGCGGTTTCATATGGATTATTTCTTTTACTGTAACCAAAAAGCTTGTATGATTCAGACGATTTTGCAGTTTTCTTCAATGTTTTGTCCTTTAATATTTCTGAAAATCTTAACGAATCATTGCACTCAAATTCAATTTCATATTCTTCTTTTAAGTAAAGTTTTAAATCGTCAAAAAGAGCTTCAAACGAGGATTCACTTTCAAAATCAGACCCCATATTATCAAACAAGAAATGTCCCCTGTGTTTTATAATATGATGTAACGCAAGATATACAAGTCTTATATCGTGTGGTTGTGAGCTCTTAATCAATTCTTTTCTAAGATGATATATTGTAGGGTAGTCTGTGTGGAATTCTTTATCGGTGTAATTACCGTCTGCAAAAACCGCATACGGAACATTTGATGATTTGTCATCAAGATACAGACAACTTTCTTTTAATCTCTGATAAAAAGCATTATCAACTTTAGAAATTTCCTCATCAAAAAGCATCTGCAGCCATTCAATACGGTTTCTTTTTCTCAAACCTCTTCTTCGTGCCGATCTAAGAGTTCTTCTCTCGGCAGCTGAATTACTCTCCTCAAAGAGATCAACACCCCACATAGCATTGCCTTTAAATTTGCAGAGATTGTAATCTGTATCGGCTACTGCATATCCGACAGAATCCGTTCCTATATCAAATCCTGCATAATAATCATCATTAAAATTCTTCATAAATTTCCTCCTTTTCTATTGACAAAGTATTTATTTTGTAATATTATCAAGATAATCTAATTACCTTATTGGATTTACACTATGAGTTCAAATAAAAATTCATTCTATCCGTTGCTTAGGCAACCATCACAGTGTGTGATTTGAGGATTCGGTTTTCCGAATCCTTTTCTTTTGTCTGATTTTAGCACATACTGTAGTTATTTTCAATATCTTTAAGTTATTTTATCCTTATTTTTAGTATATTTTATTCAGTTGTACAATTTAGGTATACTTTCTATATATTTTGCATAGTATAACATACTACTATCAGTATGTCGTATTATACATTTTTAAAATCAAAAGATTTCTGCCCCGCCAATTACTTGCGGAGCGTAACCCTAACCCCCATCAACGCCCTTCTATTTCAAATATTGCTCTATAATAAAAGTTAGGGCAGAAAAAGAGCTGCAAATAAAAAGTAAAAAAAGTAGAGCATATTTTGCCAAAATCCGTTAAAAGGAATTGCTTAAAAACCTGAAACGGAGGACAAAATATGCTCTACAGATGTTTTACAGAAAAGCTCTTAGGGTTCTGCTCGAATGTACTCGGCAAAAGACCTCGAAGAACTTAATGCTAAAAACATTGAATATCCCGACGGCTCAATGCACACGCTGTATGAGACAGAACAACAGCAAAGAGCTTTTGAACGCAAAATCAGGGAAACCAAAAGAACACCTGCCGCTTGTGATGAGGCTCTTAATAACCTCTCTGACGAAGAACTATTACAAAAATTAGAAAAAAATTTCAGTCACTATTCAAGCAAGTTGAAACGGCAGGAATCAGAACTGAATAGCTTTTGCAATAAGACGGGATTACTTCCTGACGGTTCACGCTCGCAAGTTTACGGATTTGGTAAAAATACCTCTCAAAAAGCTGTTTGGAAAAATAAGAAACAAAAGGTTGATGCGGCGGCAAATAGTGCTATTAGAAATACAGGCAGGGTTTTGGAGTTTAATAGCAAAGCAAGTTTTTATAAAAGTAGCGCCTAAACATTCCTTTTTCGTGAGTATCTTATATTATTTACTTCAAATTCAGCTTCTGAACGATAATGTTATTCCAATTCTTTGATTCCTACACTTTTCAAATACCGGTAAATTCCGTCATAATATTCCGGTTTTGCGGTCATGTCAGTTTCATCACCTGTCGGTACAAAAATAACAAATCCCTGTCTTGCCCTCGTCAGGAGGACTCTATAAGCGTTTTTTAAATAAAGGATATTATCTGCAGATTTTATATTTTGCCATTTTGTGCCAACAAATTTCAGATGTTTGAAATCACCATTTTCAAATCTTAAATCTGCATCCCAACAAACAATTGTCCAATCAAGTTCAAGACCTTGAATGTCAAATTCTGTTGCAGTTTCCTCTAAATGAAATGATGAACGAACATCGTTTTTACCGTTTAAGAACCAATTCGTGGCTTCAATTTTATTTTGAACCCATATACCGTATTTTCTGAGTCTTTTGGCACCGGAACTTGCAGTAAGCCCATATCTTTGCGATCCTTTTGCCTGGCTTCTAACCCATAGTTTTGCTTTGTGTAGATTTCGAGTCACAAAGACAGGATAATCATTGTTAAACTGCTCATACAATCTTTTAGCAGTATCAATATCCACATCAAGAAGAGCCTTTACAAAATTTGAAACATTTTCACTCCTGAATGAACGTAACGAAACGGCTAAGTGCAAATCTTCAATTATGTTTACATTCATATTTTTCGTCATTTCGGCAAAATTATGCCCTTTGGAATATTCGTCATCAGTGATTTTATCTGAAACATAAATGTCCCAGTTTGGATAATTATTTCTCAATGAATCAAACCATCCATAAATACCGGCCGATTCACCCTTATTGATTTCTTGTCCGCCACCGATTAAACATATTATTGTTGCCCAGTCAGTGTGACGATTTAATATACTAATCAGGAATTCAGGTTCTGACATATTAAAATCTTCAATGTGTTTCTTCTTTTTCATAAAATCAGTCAAATTTTGTTCGTCCCAGGCTCGTTGAGCTTCATCGAAAATTGCAACTTTTTCAACAGGAGGAGTATCAACAGATATTGCATCATCCCTAAAATGATGAATAATTTGTATAAATTCTTTTACTTTTCTGGAGGCTTCTTTTCTTGAAATGTGATTTCTCTTTGCATCATCACGAGCAAGTGCTTCTTGTAAAACATCAACAAGCGGTCCATTGCCCGAGAGAAATACAGCATGCTCATCTTCAGCTATTTTCTGCCTTTCTACAGCTATATTAAGACCTGCAAGAGTTTTTCCTGCACCCGGAACACCTGTAATAAAACAAATTGATTTTCTGTTATGAGCTTTGCTATAATCTATAATTTTATTGATCGCTTTAGTAGTTTGATTAAGATTTTTCGCACTTGCATCATTTCTCGAAATATCTTCAACATTGTGACCGAGATACAAGGCCTGTGCAGCCTCTATAATCGTCGGTGTTGGCATATAAAGTGAGTTAATCCAATCATTAGGTATTATTTCATCCTGAACAAATTTTAAAGAAACTTCTCTTATGTATTTGGCAATTTCGTATTCGTTGCAACAAATCGTTTCTAAAACATTATCTTTTGAAATCCGAATTTCTTGTTTTACGCTGTGAGCCTTAGTAGAAATTAAAATTGGAACTAAAAGTCTGTTATGACTTTTTTTGTGAAAACAACTTAAATCAAAAGCATAGTCAGTTACTTGTTCAATAGCATATGAAGGGTATTTCTTTTCACCAACTTTAAATTCTAACAGAAAAATTATTCCTTTATAAATAACAATATTATCAATTCGATTACCTATTCGTGGAATGGTATATTCAAATATAATATGTCCATCTAAAAACTGAGATAACTCTCGCTTCAAAATTTCAATTTCTCTATTCCAAGTATTCTTTTGTAAGTCCTCAGCAGAAAACTGGTCATTCGTTGTTATTTCGCCAAATATACTGTAATTATCTTGATTTAGAAAACTTTGAATGTCATTTGAATAATATGAACGTTTTACCATTATGTATTCCTCATTTAAAATTAGTTATATGATTATCATAACATATATATGTATTATTGTCTATTGTATGGTTGAAAATGTCAATGTAATAAAAGATAGATTAAAAAGTTTGGCACCATGCCCGCGGTGATATTTTAAGATTTATAGTCAGGCGTATGTTCATAAACATATTAATTCTACAACAAAACAAGCGACAGCATAATTTCTGTCGCTTGTAATTATCATATATTCTGTTTTTTCGGGTTACCCCAACTATTGAAATTGAGCCTTTTAATGCTACCCCAACTATTGACATAGAGCCAGATGAAAAAGAAAACAGAGTAGTCAAAAGACTACTCTGTTTTGGCTCCCCCAACTGGGCTCGAACCAGTGACATCATGATTAACAGTCATGCGCTCTGGCAAGTGTAGAGAAATAGCAATATAAAAATGAATAAAAATCTCAATTTCAAAGCTCACCTGTATTAGTTTTATGTATTATTGTTTTACCATCATTGAATATTTTTTCGACATATTTTCTCCATAATTCCGGTATACTGCTCCAGTCAATCCAATTATCTTGTATATGTTTATATGCCACAAATGGTTTATCAGATTTTGGAGCGCTATATCCTAAAACGTCCTCAATACAATTTTTTAACACAACTAATTTATCATCATCACTTAAAGCATTTTTTATAGGTTCATTGAAACGCTCTGCACCATCCACTCCAAAGTCACCATCATGTATAACATATACATCTATTGTCATTGCTTTTAAATATTTTACAAAAGGAATGATTGCAGCTTTGCCACGAGCTCTTACAATATGCCAGTCAGATAATATTTGATTCTTTAGATCATATGGCATTCTGTTTATTGTTTCAGTCAAGACCACTTGTTCAGTGTCACCTTCTACGACTAAAACCTTTTTAACAAAAAAACATCTAGCAATTGACTCATCAATTTTTAAAATCATTTTTATATAATCTTTTGAATCTTCTTGAAGTTTTATAAATTCATCTGTAACATTAAACGGCATAGATTCAACTACTTCAGCTTTTCCATCTTCCAACATATCATCGTTTATAGTGGTCCATAAACTATTGAGTACTTGAGATGGCTTTTTACTAATGTCAATCATATATGGCGAATGTGTTGTACAAACGATTTGATTATTAGTATTTTCAGCCAAATTATATATAGTGTCTCTCATTTTATTTATAGCATTTGGATGCAAATAAATTTCGGGTTCCTCAAATCCAATAATCAAAGGTCTTGTTTCAGAGTTATTTTTTCGATTATCTCTTAAACTTTTATACCTTAATAATGCAAATACTGTAGATCTGATAAGTCCTGTTCCTTGTAAATTGGCAGGTGTTGATATATTACTATTCATTTCTATCTGGAAGGTTGGCTTTATTACACTATCTGCATCGCTCAAATTGGCTGATGTTGTAATTCCTGTACCGGGAAAAATTTCTGACACGATATCATTAAGTTCCACAATCATTTTAGAAATTTCGGTACTATCATCATCGGGATCCAATTCTTGGCTAAGTTTATCCAGATATTTTTGAGCCTCTTTATAATTTTCTGAAGATTCTCTTATTTCAGAGAATAATTCATTTAAGATCTTTTGAAGTGTACCTGATGATCCTGTTATCTCATCCTCCTTATCTTGTGCCGGTATAAGCAAATACTTTGGCAATTTACTTAGTACATTCTGAGGAATACCACCAGGGTTTTCTACCCATACTTCTTCCGATTCATCAAATTCGTATATTTCATCTACAGAATTGAATAACTTTTTTTCTTTAGCTGTCAATTTTTTATTCTTATCTACTTGCTTTATTTCATCTGTTAAACTATCTTCATTTAAACCATTATCTAAATAATCTTGTACAGTTTTACATTCTTGAAAATTAGTTTTAATCTCCTTTTTAAATTCTTTAGTTTCAATTTTCACTGCAGATGATCCCATTTTTAAAGTTTTTCTATATATAAAACTCAGACCTGTTTGACCATCAACATTCTCAGTAGATGGTATTACTCTACCCTTAAATCCCCTCCATGACTTTGCTTCAGTAGGTAAATCACAGAATTCTGCCGTCAAAATAATCTCGTCAACAATTCGTTTATTTTCTCCCTCAGCTGTGGTACATGAAAAATACTCATTTGGATTTACTTTTTGTTTATTATTTAACAAATAGTCTAAAGCATACAAAATACTACTTTTTCCCACATTATTCTCACCAATTAAAAATGTAGAATCAGAAAAAACAATTGTAGTATCGTAATGTTTTCTAAAGCCTTGAATTCTCAGTGAATGTAAATACATTTAGCACTCCCTCTTTCTATAACACTTTTAACAAAAAATATGTTATACATAATCAGCTTATATAGTAGAATAATCATTAAATATTAGATAGGCTATTTATATTTTTCTTTTATATGTTCTGTCACATCTGAAATTTCAGGAAACAATTGACCCCTGTTAATCGAAAACTTGTCAAGCTGTTTTAAAATTCCCTTTTTAGCTTTTTTATCTATTATATAAATTTGAATTTTAGTATGTTCTTTGTATCTGTATTTATTGACTACATTATCTGTTAAATCAAACAACCCACAGATTATAAAAGCACCGTCTTGCTTAACAATTCTATCATTCTTTTTCTCAGCAAGGACAAAAAAGCAGCTTAAAATATCATCTTTTACTATCTCATCTCTAAATGCAGGCTTTTCCAACTTTACTTCATGAAGAAGTCTAATTGCTTTACGGTTAAAATCATTTTCATTAAGAGTTTTATCTTGTGCCCATGTGAGCAGATTCTTCTTCATATTGGATTTAAATAATGGTAAACTAGCTAATATCGAAACCGTATCGCTTTTTGGGTACTTAATTTCATCCGTTTTCACATCAAAAACAATCAATTCACCTTGGCTATTAAAATTATCGCAACAAGCAAAATAAAGTGCCACCAAAGGATTTTTTGTAATATCTAAAAGTCTTGTGGGTAATCCATAGTGTTGCATTTCAACTAAGTAATCAAGATGGGTAAAGCAGTTTTTAAATGAAGCTGGACACTCTATTACAGTTTCATTGTATAGGTCACATTCATGCTCATACCAACTATTTAAACGCATTACCGAAGGAAGTAAAACATAATTCACATCAGAGTGACCTCTATAATATATACTATTTCCAGATTTTCCAATTCTTTGTATTATTTTATTTGCTTTATCAAATGAAGTTATTAGATTAATCTCTACTTTAGATTTTATGTATATAATAGCTTGAGCAAATGACAATTTATCTAATTCAAAAGAACGGCTAAGTTCTCTTAACATTTCTTTTGTAGCCGCTATTCGTTCTTCAGCCTTACTATAAATTCTATAAATCCAATAAACTATTGCTTTTGCTTCAATAGCATTTAATTCTATTTTATTATTATAATAATCTGAATTGTTTTCTAAAAAAGAACTCCAGTATTTGTTTGCAACATCTAATTTTGGAAAGGAATTCTTATAAAGATAGGTAAAAGGTGATTCCATCGCAGACAAAGAAGTGTAAATCTCATTTTTATTTATTCTTGCAAATATATACTCAGACATATCACAATAGTAATCCTTTTTGAGTTTATTAATACATAAAATTTCAAATGCTTTTTTAATAATTGGGCTTTCTGCAAAATTGTTAGAAAAGAAAAACGCCATAAAACAATCTCCTTTAAAAAATAAAAACATATTTATAACGAATCTCATATCACACTTTACATGATTATGAGATTTTGGTTAATCTTCACCATAATCGCTATGATTGTGTTTTTTTAATTTAATACAATAATCTTTCCTCTCTCCTTACACATCTCCGACAAATGAAGGATAACTATTAATTATGGCTGAAAGGGGAAAAGATAATTGTGAAGTATAAAGTATTGATTATCTCAAATAATGCTAAAATTGAAATGGATAATACCGTAGGTATTGAATATATAGTTTTGAATTCACCAAGTAAAAGAATATTAGAGGAAACAATTCTAAAAACAGATTTTGACTGTATTATCCCATTACAAGCAATTAATAAAGGCAATAATACTTATAATATATTAAAAGTATTAGATTCCTATGGTCTGAAGTATTTTGGTAATAATTATCTTAAGTATTTGCTTGTAAATGAAAAACCTGCTTTCATTATGCAAACGGAACTTCGTTTGCCGAGTGAGATTTGGACAAAATATAATTACTATAAAAATATCCAATCCCTTTCTAAAACAGATTTTCCGATTTTTATAGAAAGTGATTCTGAAGTGAATTATTTATTAAACTCAATCAATGAATTAAATAAAATTATTGATACTCTTTTCTCTGACAAAATTGATGAATTAATAGTATATAAAAATTATTCATTTGTTAAATTATTTGATACTGTATTAATCGGAAATATTCCTAATTTTATTTTTGCATCATCTGATTCAACTGCTGATGAATTAGCATATCTTAAAGAAATATCCATAAAATTATTTAGTAAATATAAATTTAAAGATTTTGCAGGCTTTAAGTTTGCAAAAAGAGGGGATCAATATTTTCTGTTAAGTATCAATTCTGATAAATTAACAAACAAAGAAATAACAAATGTAATGCATTTAAACTATAGATTAGACACTAAAGACATTATTAATTTATATATTCTAGTTTCTTCTTTCAAAAATTGTATTGACTCAAATATCATATGTGAATTGTCTAAAAAACTGTCACACAACATAGTTTTGTTAATTTTACCACTAAAAATCAAACAAAAGTGTGGGATTGATTTTGATTATAATGATATTTGTAATGACTTAAAATATAGCTTTTTAAATGCAGATGACAGCAATAAGTATGAATTCATAAAAATGATTGAAGAGCATATTGAAAACACACCAAAATGTAAAATTAATTCATATTGTTTAGGCGATATCGATTTTGATTATGATATGTATCTGTCTTCTTTTGAGGAAATCCCTCAGGCACCAAGAAACCCAAACGATGTATTAAGGGAATCATTGCAAATACTTAACGGGCAAATAAGATGGAATTCACCGCTTTCTTTTTATAATATATGCCCACCAACAATGATGAATACAGTAGCTGCATCAACAATAACAAATATTTATAATCCTAACGGCATGATAGACAGGACATCAGCTGGATATCTTAAAATGGAAAAACAAATTATTAGGCAGTTATCCAACTTACTTGATATTGATTCGTCAAAATCAGCAGGTGTTTTTACATCAGGTGGAAAAATATGTATTACATATGCTGTGAAATGTGGATTAAACCGATGCCAAAGAGAATTTAAGTCTAAAAATTCTCCTATAGTTATAACCTCATGTGCCAATCATTTTTCCATTGAAGATGTTTGCTATCAATTAGGTATAGAAGATTGTATTCGCATTCCATTGACAGCTTCTCAGGAAATGGATTATGGCGAATTTGAGAAATGTATATCAACATGCATTGAAAAGAATATCCCAATCGCATGTGTTATTGTTTCGGGAGGAAACACAATGCACTCAGCAGTTGAAAACATTAATACTGTGAATAGTATAATCACTTCTTATGTTAAAAAATATAACTTATCATATTCCCCATATATCTATTATGATATGGTTGTATGCTGGCCTTGGCTTTTCTTTAAGTCATATAATTTTCATATAAATCCGTTAAAGTTAGAGAGTTCTTTAAAAAATAGAATAAAACACATTTCAGATATCTTAATAAATGCAAAACTTGCTGATGGTTTTGGATTTGATTTTCATAAAGGGGGGGTTTCACCTTATGCCACGAGCTTGTTTATAGCCAAAAACGGAAATGAATTGTTTAGTATAAATAGTAAGAATGGCGAAATCAGAAAAGATTCATGTTATCATACATTTACAAATTCTCGTTGTACAACCGGCATAATCTCTGCCTGGAATGTTTTGCAAAGTGTTGGTATATCAGGTTTTCAAGCCTACATTGCTAATATGTTGAAGGTAGCAGAAACGTTGTCTGACACTTTCGAAAAAGAAAAAATAATTGTTTTGAGAAAATATGATACATACGGTTTTGCAACTTTGATATGGTTACAATCGCCTGAATTAAGATGCTATAAATTCTCCGATATAATAAATTCAGAAGATTTGCTAAACGAAAATAATGAATATATATATCAATTTACTGAATATTTAAAAAGAAATGGCGCTGTTAATATTTGCGTTCGTTATTTACCTAAATACAACTTTGAAGGTAATATAATTACTATTATTTCGCTTTTACCTATGACAATGAATATTAACGGAAAAATTGCCGGGAAAATAGCAAAAGAGATTTTAAAGATAAAAGAGGAATTTGATAAAGAATATATTAAGGGAAGCAATTTTAATTTTAAATCTGCCCCGGATAATGTTCCAAGATAAGTCAAATCAAATCATTAAATAGTGCTGTCAAATTATTGCAAAGCCTTATATTATAATTATCGTTATTAATGGTATAATGCATATAATACCTTAAAGCTTTATCAATACACTCTAATCCCAATGACTTCCACTTTGCCATTTCATTTTTATTTTGCTGCAATTTTAATATTCTCCTATATGCAAATTGTGCATAAAACAGATTGCATTTTGCCTCTTTGTTCTGATTTTTTAGATCTAGCGAGTTTTCAAGAGCGCACTCCATACATTCCATGGCTTTATCAATATTTCCCAAATACTCATAATAATAAGCTTTGGCTAAATTAAAATCTGTTTTGTATGGTGTTGTAATGTCTTCAAAAAGTTTATCAACTTTTTTTATCAGAGTTTTACACTCATCCATACCTATTTCGTTAACAGACATAGAGTAACTTACATAAGTATTAATCTTTTCGGGTACAACTCCACTATAACAAAACACCTCATTTTCCTTAATAAGTAAATTCATTGCGTCTTCATAAAGATTTATTGCCTCACTAAATAACTTTTTCACGTCAATCAAGCAGTCTTTCTCAATATTGCTGATTGAAACAAACCCATAATGCAATTTTTCAAACATTATTTTATTGAGGCTGTTTCCTTTTTGTTCACAAATTCTTGCAAGTATATATGGTTCGGTTATTTGTTCTTTATACGTTAGAAGTTCATCATAAAGCTCTAATGGTTCCTTAATCTTTCCATTATGATTAAGCACCCTTCCCAATTCAATTCCAATTCTTATTTTATTTCTTATATCATAGTCATTATTATATTTATCAAATTCGGATTGCAAAATAGTTATGCTATCACTACTGTGTCCTATTTCCATTAGAATAACAGCTTTATTCATATTAAGATTTGTGGAAAACGAAAGATTATTAGGATTAATTGTGCTTATTGATTTATCCGTATATTCAAGTGCCCCATCATAATCATTATTAAAATAAAGTAATCTTGACTTAAAATAATACATATATGATTTAACATCGTTATCAATTACTTTGCTTCGAATGCATAATATTATATCGATAATGTTCATTAAATCATATGTATATAAAAAATATGATATCAAGCTTTCTTCCATGCCGGAAATAATTATATTGATTAAAGCTTTGCTATCATTATAATCTCTGTCATGTAAAAGGTATTTTAAATCAGATTCCAAGTTGTTAAAGTGCGAAACCGCTTCGATAGTCAGCTTGGGCAAAATGTCCATATTACCGGAATAATTATCAGTTAAAATTTTTTTGAACACTCCAAGATTCTCGTTTGCTTCGTTTATCAGGAATTGTACGAATCCTTCTTTGTAAATAAGATTTATTTTACATAAATGTAATACTTTTTCAAGTGTTTCGTTATTAATAACAATGTATTCTTCAAGGTATTTTTCAAAAAAGAATTCTTCAATCTTATCATGACTAAATTTAATATTATTATGTTTGGAAAAATCTGTTGCAAGTATATTTACATCAACAAGAGCATTAAACACATCAATATAATAAGCGGATTCGTTCATATTACCGTCTGATAATAATGCGTTTTCTATCATATATTTTGTTACATATAATAAATTGCAATTAATAATCAAATCAAAATATGTAAAAATAATTCTTTTGGCAAATAATTGATTTGTTTTTGTTAATCTTCCAAACATTGTTTTTGAAAGAATCTCAAAAAGCAAATTGTTGTTATTGAAATCTAAACTTTCGATACTATAAGTTTGTAAATACTCGTCAATTATTGCAAAATAAAAAGGAGTCATATTTTGTATTTTGATATTCTTAATAGCATCTATTATTTTGTCATCTGAAAAATAACATTTTAGTAATGCGCTAAATTCATTATCATTAAACGGTTTTACTTTATAGTTTGCATCTTGATTCTGAACTACTCCGAATTCCGATTTATCATTCCTATAGAAATATAAGTAATTTAAATTTACTCCTGTTGTATCTTTATACTGTAAATATGCATGTTCTCTACAGGTAACAATTATTTTTATATTATTACATTTGAGGTTATATATTTTTCTGGCAAGATCATTGATTTTTAAATAATACTGTTTTTGGAATTCAAAATTCAGTTCATTTATTCCATCAATTATTAAAATGATTCTTGAGTTATTTATTTTTAATGCTTTATTTAAGGTATTAATTACTGATTCTTCCTCACTCGCGTCAATTTCAATTCCCAAAAAAGCAGATAAATTCAAATAATCGGTTTGGTTGACTTTTGAAGAAACTATTGAAAAATGTAATTCTTTATTTTTAAGCATAAAGTTTCTGACAGCTGATGTTTTTCCTGAGCCGCTTGACCCAGTAATAAATATAGCCGTTTTATCAGAGAATATAAAATCATTAATATCGTTGTCTAGTCTCAGCTCTATATACTTTTGGTTACATATATTATTTAGATTTAAAAACTCTTTTGTCGTTTTATCACATTGCTTCAAACAGAAAATATATATTGAATCTTTGCTAATAAAATCATCATCCTTCACGCTGAATTTTATATCAAGCCATTTTGAAATTATATTTACTTGATTATCAACTATACAAGTTTGGTAAAATGGCAGTCCCTTTACTAAAGAATCATTAATGAAGCTTTTTTCATCTGTTTCGATTTCGCCAAGGTCTATATGTATTTTATTATTAAAGCATCTCAATGATTCTTCTTTTCCATAAAATACTTTATATTTGACATTTTTTGTGTAAGGAAAAGTAACAGCAGATAAGATTTTAATTATCCTCATTACATTACTTAAATCAGTAAATGGTATATTTATTGATTCAATTTTTAAATGTTCATTTTTAAAATTTAACTTTATTTGATTTATCACACTCGATTCTTTTAACGAAATTATGTCTTTTATTATATCCCAAAAAGTTGAATCAAATAGTTTGTTGCTATCTATTTCTTTAATAAAGGTATCATTTAACTTATTTGCATAATCCAAAGTTGTTATGTTTAAGCAAAAAGCTCTTATAACTATTTCAAACGCAACTCCAAGTATCAGTGCGTCAACTTCATTATTAGGTATATTAACCAACTTTGAAGGCAATAACTTCTTCTTGAAAACATATAAATATGCTTGTAAACAAGAAGAATACAACTGAACATCACATTGATGTGAATCACTAATTATTTTTGAGCAATATAAAATACCTAAAAATAAATCATAAAATCTTGAATTAATTGATAACACATCTAATATTGATGTATCTTGCCACTCGCTGATTAAGTGTTTCTTTTGTGCATTAATAATGCTTTTATGATTTTTTAAAACTAAGATAGAATTTAATTCCGGTAATATGTTGTTAAAATCTCCAAACTTTTTACCGCTGAGAACATTTTCTAAAGATTCTCGTGCTGATAATAAATTAATAATTTTTTGTGCTTCATAAGAATTCTGATTATATGGCCCTGAAATATCAATCCAAAACATTGATGATGAGGAATTACAATTTATCGAATTCATTAAGCCTACATCTTGTCCTCTATATCCTATAAATATAGTTAATCCCTGAGTTTTTTTATTTATATCATTTGACAAATCCGGAGATAACTTCATTAATTCGGCAGGAGAAAACCTTAATATTCCTGAATCTAAATCTCCATGTACTTTTAATAAATTAAATTTTGGTTCAGCGTTACCATGTTTAGAATAACCCATATCTCCAGTACGCTTTAAATAAGACATATCTTCACAGACTGTTTCAATTAACAAATCAAAGTTTGTGGTTATAATGTTATTTATATACCCTGCTTCAATAAGATTCTTAAGGCATTTATGAGCATTAGTTGGTGTCATACCTTCAAATCTTTTGTTCAATAATTCTCTTTGTTCCCTTTCAGTTTTACCACTCCACACAACATTAATAAAATTACTATATATATCTTCCCAATTCTTTTCATCATCAATTGCAATATTATGTTCGTACAATGATTCTTTCATTATACCTATTGTTGAAACATCCTTTATTGTAGAGGAAAGAGAACAACCTGCTCCTAAAATTAATGTTGTTTCTCCTTTCCTTTTGTATTCTGTAAGTGCATAATATAATCTATGAAATACCCCATTCATTTTGTTTATTTCCAAATAATATCCCCCCTACAAATCAATGACATATAATTAATAGTTATCCTCTATTCATTATCTTTAGCCAAAGTCAAAATACATTTCTGCCAATGAGAAAGGACTACACGTCTTAAATCTAACGAATGTATATATGTGTAACACTTGTACAAGCAACCCTCATCCTAAAAATGTAGTATTAAACTTAACTAAGCCTATATTTGAGGTAGATAATATAAAAATATTTATATACTCCCTCTTATGATACTAATTGTAACATAATTTGACAAATATTTAAATAACTTTTACGCAAATTAGTTATAAAATTTCACACGGTATTTTTATGTATTTTGCATAATAGAATCTTGTTCACTGCTTTATAAACATACTTTTATGCAAAATAAATCTAGGCATTTGAATAGACTTTCTTTGTTTTCTATTGCATAATAATTTTATTAAATATAAGGAGCTATATGCGATGGAAATAAAAAATGTACAAGCAAATAATCTAACAACTGATTATCTAAACTTTTGCCTTTCAAGAAAAAATCTCGATCAAAAAACGATAAAATCATACACCATTGATTTAAGGCAGTATTTTGAATTCACTATGGAATCTGCTATTGAATGGACAAACAAAAAATCCATTGAGCAATACATTGATTTACTGCATTGCAAGTACAAACCTAAGAGTGTTAAACGAAAAATCGCTTCGCTAAAAGCATTTTTTCACTATCTTGAAATTGAGGAACTTATTGATATTAACCCTTTTCATAAGATACAAATCAAGTATAAAGAACCCTTTATTCTCCCAAAAACTATTCCCATAAATAATATTGAGCAAATTATTAGGTTTGCTTATCTACAACTTACCAAAGCTAAAACTGACTATACTAAGAAAGTTGCTCTGCGGAATGCACTCATACTTGAGTTACTGTTTGCCACCGGAATGAGGATTTCAGAATTATGCACACTCACGACTGAACAAATTGATTTTAATGATTACATAATCAAAATTTACGGAAAGGGCTCAAAAGAACGCCTGATTCAAATCTGCAATCAAAATGTTCAGGAGTTGCTCAAAAAGTATAATCAATCATTTAAATTAGAAATAGCAAACAACAAATTTTTCTTTATAAATAGACTCGGCAACCGTCTATCTGAACAATCTGTTCGTAATATGATTACCAACTATGCAATCGGTGCGAAAGTGCCACTACACATTACTCCGCATATGTTTCGTCACTCTTTTGCAACTCTACTGCTTGAAGAAGATGTTGACATAAGGTATATTCAGCAAATGCTGGGTCACAGCTCCATTACCACAACGCAGATTTACACACATACGAGCATTAACAAACAAAAAAACATTCTTTCTGCCAAGCATCCGAGAAACAAACTAGAAATCGGGATATAATAAATGCCCTGCGAGCTTTTTAACTCACAAGGCAATCAGAATATTTTATTCATTTTTATCAAAATCATTTTCTATTACATCGGAAATAAGGTTTGAAAAATCAACAGCATTTTTTGAAGTAATAACAGGTTTTCCTGTTCTTTCCTCAATATCTTTTCGTGCATTTCCGGCGACTTCTCCGCCCTCTTTTGCAACACTTCTGTTTTCAGAAAAAGACTGAGGATTCTTCTCTTTGGAAATCTCGGTTGTAGTAGCTTCTGCCAACATATTTAGAACCAATTCAAGCGTACTCATATTATCTCTCAAATTTTCCTTTTTAAGTCCTTTGAGATTTTTGTACTGCCGAGTTGTCATTCCTGACCAAGCTTTTGTGATTTCATCAGTCAGAATTGCATATTCTACACCCTGCTTTACACCACGAGAATCCCATTCATCAGTAAGCTCTTTTCTTACCTGTATAGCCTGAAGTCTTTGATTTATCCACTCTCTGCTATATCCTTTTTTCAGGTATGTTTCAAGGGCTCTCTCTATGGTAAGTTCAGGGTCTATGGTTTCTTCTATCCGTTCTTTGCCAATTTCAGCAAGCCACATTTTAAAAGGTTCTGCTTTAGGCGAAGGAATTGACTGTATTATTCTCAAAAGTTGCTCTGTATTTGCAACATCAGTTTTATAGTTCTTTCCGTCTTTAGGAGATGGCATTTTCAGTTGTACGATATTATCGTACAACTGGTTTGCTCCTTCAGCTTTAAGCTTTCGCTTAAGATCGCTCCAGTAACGACGAGGTTCGTTACTGTCAGTCAGAACTGAAATTACATCAACTATGGAAAAATACCATTCTTCTTCCGACTCATTCCACGCAGTACGAATCTTTTTATCTTCAAAAATTTGTATCTTATTTTCTTCGCTCATATATATTCACCCACTTCTAAGCTGAAAATATTATAGCAGACTGAATTTGTAAATTCAATCTATTAGTCTTTATAGAGATAAGAATTGCTCATAATTAAGGTCGAAGATAATCTCAATTTCATAACCTCGTGCGACTTTAACCTCTTTGATAAGCTGACAGGCTATCATTTTCTTCTGCTCCATTGTTGAATTGTCAAATTCGTCTGCCCAAGTTCTGAATTGTGAGTAATAAAAATCAAGCTTACCCATCGCATTTTGCTGATTGGCAAGCTTGAACTTTATATCATTTAATTCAGTTTCTTTTTTATGGAGTAAATCGTTTGTATTATCAATAGAAGCTGACAGTATATCGGGAGTGAAGCGACTTTCGCCGAGTAAAAAGCGTCCTATTTCGGCGGACAATTCAACCACCTGTCTTTTAAGCTTTTCAATTTCTTTTTCAAGCTTTGTCTGTTTTCTCCTATACTCCGATATTTCGGATTTGTAGCGTTTTTCCAGTGCTATATCTTTTGGCGTTGATTTGATTTTGGCGAGGTAATCTCTCAGCGTTGCAAGCACAGCACCGTCAATTCTGTGCGCTACATAAGCCGACTGCCCGTCACATGCACCTCTTTTCATCGCTTTATTGGTACATATATACCTCTGTCTGCGAACTCTGTACTGACTGCCGTCTGCTCTGTCGTATCTGTCGATATAGCTTGTTGATACCATCTTCTGACCGCAGTGAGCACAGTATATATTTCCCGACAGCAATGTACTGCCTTTGGTAGTCCTTGCTATCTGTTGTTTTTCTTCGTTCTTTGATGAGCGTTGTTTCAGTATAAACTGTGCTTGCTCAAAAATATTTTCATCAATGATATGAAGTCTTTCTATATACGGTGATTCAACACCGCCTGATACAAGATAACCGCAGTACAGCCTGTTCTTTAGAATACGATTAACCGTATTACATTGAAATTTGCTGTTGTTATGAGTTCTTATGCAGTGACTGTTCAGATAGTCAGCCATTCGATATGAACCGTAACCTTCCTTGACTGTCATCTCAAATATCTTCTTAACTATCGGAGCCTCATCATCGTCAATAACTATGTCCATAAGCTCTTTTCCCTTTTTATTGATTTCACCGCTTTTGATAAGTTTGTAGCCGAATGGTGCAACACCTCCGGTAAATTTGCCGTCTAACGTCATCTGGTTAAGGCGAGTTTTAACACGAGCGGACGTTTTCTGACTTTCACCGTTGGCTTGCCAAAATCGTATGTAATTCATAAGCTTGTCCACATGATTATCCATACGCTGTTCGCCCTCGTTAACGCTCCACACCTCTATGCCGTGCTTGATAAACCATTCGACGACAAACGGGGTTTCATCATCAATTCTGCCTATTCTGTCAAACATAAAGACAAGGAGTACATCAAATTCTTTCTTTTCTGCGGCGGCTTTCAAATCCTGAATAGCATCTCGGTCGCTTGCCGAAACCTTGAATCCCGACACGCCTTTCTCCTGAAACTCTTTCAGAATGGTCCAACCGTTACGTTCTGCAAATTCTCTGCACGAGGTTTTCTGCATTGGAATATCATCTTTATCAACCTGACCTTTGGTTGATACTCTGTACAAGCAATATACTCTTTTCATTTCATCACCCTTTCATACGATTTTTGCAAACCAACAATACTACATAATTTTTATAATATCCAGCGAAATCCAAAATTAAATTGAAAGGAATTCAGCATCCAATCTGAGATTTTATTCTGTTCTCAAATGTATCCAAAAGATTTTCAAGAACATTTCTTTCAACCTGTAAATTTTTGTTTTTAGAAAAGCAGATTGTGACCTTGCAGTCGTTTATAACAGATTCTATTCTGTGTTCTGAATCAATGTTATTTTCATTTATATAGTTTTCGTTCAAATTATCACCTGTTCCTTATTTTTTGTCATCTATATTATCTTTCATCTGCTCATCAGCTTTTGCCGCTGCATTGCACAGGCACATAACGCAAACGCCGATAAACGCGCCGACAAAAAGACCAATCATAAATCCCAACATTTTAACACCTTCTTTCAGTAATTTTCTTCTCTTAGGACGTTTGTCCATTAATTTTTCCTCCAATCAATCTGAATCTTTTAGTAATTCAGGTTGTTTGGAGGACCTCTGTTTCTATATTTCATCATGCCCTTCCATTTTCATGTAAAAAGGGCATAAAAATACCGACAAGTATAGAAAGCTATTACTTGTCGGTATTCTATCACACGCTATTAAATGTCTTTATCCTTCTTGCTATCACAAAATTCATTAATTATATAGTTATTAACATCAAACTTGCCTTTGACCCCTATTTCTTTTCTTATATTACGGAAGCACTTCTCATTTTCACTCGTATATTATCATAAGCAGTTACAGAATTTGAACATTCCTGACAAACTTCAACAATATCCCAAATTAAACTTATCGAAATTGTATTTGCAAGTTTAGAATAATTGTCTTTCAAAAAATCTTTTAAAGGATTTACAATATTTAAGGATTTTTCAGCTTTAATGTTACTGTTTGTATTCTCTTTATGAATAGAACTTTCATTTACTAATAATTCAACTAATATATTGCTAAGCTTTGCATATAAAGCTTTATTTTCCTCAAAAAGCGTTTTTCTTAGCTCATCCTCTGTTTTTCGTTTATCAGTTATATAATTAATAAATATTGGAACAACAACTACGGAAAGAATTCCACCTACTATTGATGCAATCCAAACTCTAACATCCTCAGGGCTTTGCCAAAATACAATTGCTGTCGGCACAATAATCATAAGTAAGGCTAATACAATCATAGCTATGTAACTCAATATCAATACTTCATTAAATAAACTGAAAATAATATTAAAAATTTCCCTTAGTTTCGGTTAATCATACTTATATTCTCCAATACTATAATTTTAAATTCACTTTATTTTTTAGTTTTAATTCTATAGTCTAACAAAAAGTAACATATAACAAAATTCCAGCTAATCAAAAATATTATTGTCAGCCACAGTGACGCTGTAAATGTTCTAGAGAACAGATTTACAAGCATTGGATTTCCTGTTAGGCTTTGTGAGTTTAGTGTTTGTGCATTATCGACAAGCACATTCAGGTAATTTGAAATGTCGAAAATGTTATCATTCGGTATATATTTTGAGGGGATAAAAATGCTGAAATCACAAATATTAAATATAATCAAAAGCACGGCAGGTATTCCTGCAAAAACAAGCACAAGTGCAACATATTTTAGCGGAATATTTTTTAGCGATTTCAGAAAGTAGTTTAATTTGAGATTTTCTTTTATCTCCTCAAAAAATTTTCTACTGAACCTATACCACAACTTCAATGCAATAATGCTAAATCCGATAAATATTGCAAGGTATAAAATATGTTCAAATGACGAGAGCGTTTGATTTTTCTCATTCAGATTAACCGAATAATACTGCGGCAAATCCATTTGCTCAACCATTGCTCCTGTATATACCGAGTTATCGTAAACAATCATATCAACCGTTCTGTCACCATAATTTTCGGATGTTGTATATGGAACATACACTCTCTGTTTGTCATCAGCAGAAAACTTATTTATTAAACTTTCGTTTTCGCATATCACACCGCAAATTGTATATTGATTTCCGTCAATGCAAATCTTTTTACCGACTGCATCTGTTGTAAAAAACAGTTTGAGAGCAAGAGAACTTCCAATTATTGCAACCTTATCTCTGTTATCTATGTTTTTGGACGAAATATTTTCGCCGTTAATTTCGGTCTTATAATCCAAAAACCAGTTTTCATTCACAAGTACCGTAGTTACGGTTTCTTCCTTAATTTTTGTTTCTTTACCCTCGGAACAAAAAGCTATGCCTTTGTCAGTAATCCGTTCAAACAGCTTTTCAAGTTCAGAAACCGTTTTTGGAGCAGTTTCGGAATTTTTATCATAAGTTAATTGAGTAACATCAGGTAATTGCCCTTTTGCATTTTCAATAATTATAATATTCGCAATAAAAACGCTCACAGTCAGCAACAGCAGTAACAGAAACGAAACAACTTTTCTTTTGCTCACACTGTTTCCTCCTCAATATAAACACTTGAACCGTTTTCTATACTCTTGGTTGTTTTATATACAACTTGACTGTCGCCAAAAAGTGAGTCCGATGTCACCTCGCAATACAGCTCGTCACTGTTACATATATCCACCGAAACCTCTTCAACTGTTGCATCACCGTTTTCGGTTTTATTTATAACAAATACTATTCCCGTATTGCCTGCCCCATCCACCGATGAAACAGGCAAAAGATAATGTGTTTTCATATCATTTGAACCTGCGGTATCGTCAATTACACCTGTTTGAACCGAAACCACTTTGACCTTTGGAAGAAGCATATTATTGATTGTTTTTGAAAAATATGTAAGTAATGCTATCACAATAAAAAATATAATTGAAAATTTCAACACTACGCTCTTTAGCTTATCTTTTTTCATAAAAGCCTCTCTCCTATCCCTTATCAGTTCCGACAAACGGCGAATCAATATCCCTGTGTCCGTAAAGATAAATAAGCAATGCAGGAATCATAAATATAACTCCGCAGGCAAATATTATGCCGTAATCCGAACTTCCGACATCAGTAAGCGTTACGGAAAGCGGATACATACCCTCATTATCAAAATAAATCAGCGGTTGTTCAACTACATTCCAATTATCAATAAAGCAGAGCAACGCAAGTGTTATGAGTCCGCCCTTAATCTGCGGAAGAATAATATTAGTAAATATCTTCAAATATGACGCACCGTCAACTCTTGCCGCCTCAATTGCGGAATCGGGAATGTATTTTATACTTTGCCTCAAAAGACAAATTCCGAATGCAGAAAAAGTTCCGGGTAAAATTACCGCAAGAAAATTATTCAGCAAATTCATATTTTCAAGAATCATATAATCAGGCACAAGTGTTACCTGCAACGGCAAAATGAGCAAAATTATGTATATGAAAAACAGCTTGTCCCTGAACGGGAATTTCAATTTTGCAAAAGCAAAAGCCGCCAATGATGATACTGCAACCTGACCGATTACTGTCGGAAAAGTACAAATAACCGAATTCCAGAACTTCAACAAATATTCGGGTTTTCTGAAAAGAGTCTGATAAAACTGCTCCAAAGTTGCCATATTCGGAATCATATTGAGTTCTTTATATTTTCCGTCAGAAAAATTGAGCATCTCGCTTACCTGTGAACCTGTCATAAATGAACAAGCAAGCATATAAATGACAGGAAACAAAAACAGCACAGTTACAGCAATCAACAAAATATATTTTAGTATTTTCATAACCGTATCTTTCATAACAAACCTCTCAAGAATAGCTGTGTTTCCTTTCAAAGCAGAAGAAAATAAACAGCACAATAATTATAAACAGCGATAAGACAATTGATGCCGCCGACAATCTTGGATAGTTAAGATTGTAATAATTGTTGTTGATGAAATTCTGCAAAAAATACACATTGGTGTTTGGATAATCGCCAAACAAAGCAAATACCTCACGGAAAATTTTAAATGAATAAATAAGCTCCATCAGAAAAACAAAAAATGTAGTTGGTGCAATCATAGGTATAGTAATTTTAGTCACAAGCTGATGAGCTTTTGCACCGTCAAGCCTTGCGCTTTCGTAGAGAGATTGCGAAACATTGGCAATGCCTGCCGTAAAAAGAATCACACAAAATCCGCAGTACTTCCACACATAAATAAAAACGATCATCACCATAGACCATTCCGAATTAAAAAATTCAACAGTATTAAATCCAAATGAATTAAGTAATCCGTTGATTGCACCGTAATCATCAAAAACTAATTGCCACACGCAAATCAGAGATGCAATCGGGACTACAACAGGAATAAGCAATGCACTTCTGAAAAAGGAAGATATTTTATTAAAAGAATTAAGAAACAACGCTATCAAAAACGAAATCACCATTAACAACGGTATCGCCGTAACTGTAAATATACCCGTGTTTTTAAGTGCAAGCAAAAATGTGTTATTTTGAAAAAGCTGTATGTAATTTTCTATGCCCACAAAAGTATCGCCGACATACAGGCTTTTTGTAAAACAAATTATGTACGGCACAATATAGAACACCGCTATGCCTAAAAAAGACGGTAATATAAACAGGTATGCTGCTATATGTTCTTTTTGTTTTCTTGTTAATTTAGATTTTCTCATAATTTATTCCTACTCAGTCAAATAAATTTCAGTTGCCGCTGTGAGTTGACGTATAAATTTTTCCTTTGAAATATCCCCGTTTAAGTAATCGTTCACAATACCTCCGATAACCGAGGAGTTGTAATAAGTATTTTCAAATTCCAGATAATCATATAAAGTACAACTGCTTATACTGTTAATCATATCTAAATATTCATTAAAAAACTTAGTTTTTATTTCATCTGAATATTCTTCCTCAGATTCCTCATACTCTCCATCATCATTAATATCATATACACGTTTTGACGTATGGTCAATTACATATTCAAAAGCAGCTTTATTTACAGGCAGTGCCCTTACCACTATTGATGTTGATGAGCTGCTTTCACTCCATAATTTTTGAATATCATAACTTAAAACATATTGAATAAAAGCCAATGCTTTTTCTTTGTTATTTGAATTATTATTCAATGCAATACCACATTGAACAAATGCTGATACTGCATTCGCCTTTTTATTGTAGTTTGGAATAATAACCGGCGTGCTGTTATTATTATAAATATAAAAATAAGAATTTAGCGTACTCATCATAGAACCGTCGAAAGATAATTGTGAAGTACGAAACAAATAATTACCTGTTATATCCCATGTAGTTCCTTCTTTTCTTGAATTATCATTCCTAATCATTTTTCCAATATAATCTAAGCTCTCGGTAAATTCATCGCTTGAAAATTCTGTAGTTTTATTATAAAAATCCACATATTCATTAACATAGGAAAGGAAGAACTTATATGTTTCATCTTTATTTCCAAAAAGCGCATAACTATGGTCTTTGTCAGATAACCGTATCTCTAACTCTTTAAATGAAAAGTTAGTATTTTCCAGATTATATTTATCTAATATTTCCTGAGTTGTTATAAGTATATTGGGGCAATAAGCTATAGGTATAATATATCGCTTTCCATTGTAAATTCCGCAATCCATTATTGTTGAATTATAGTCATCAAAATCTATATCGGATTTGTATAATTCCGCAAGCTCATCTATATCCGCAAATGAACCGTTATCAATCAGCTTTTCAAAAGGTAATTTTTGATTCAATGAAATTATGTCGGGTCCTTTCCCCGCCATTATCTCCGTTGATATTTTTGTAAGCATAGTATCTTCCGAATCAAATTCCACAATTTCAATTTGATATGACTCATCAAGGTTTTTAAGACAATAATTATTATATTTTTGTATCAATTCTACACAAACCGAATCTTCATTGTTTATGGTATAATATTTTAATTTTTCACCGTCTTCATTATTCTTTGAACAGGATGCAAAACATAATAATATTGCCAGCAATAAAAATATTGATGTCAATTTAATATACAACTGATATTTCACCTCAAACTTAATCAAAAAACAGTTAATTCATACGGATAAGTAGCGAAATTAATATGCACTGAGTTAAATTCACTTCATTAATAATTGAAAGTAACATATGAACCCTTTGCATGGTCAAAAACTACTACAGTATCACCCTTAACTTTAGTTATAACCACATAATGCAATAAGGAATCATCAATTATCACGTGTGCAATTGCAGGCAGAGGCAATTTATTAGTTAACACACTTTTATCCGCTTCAACAACTTTTTGCTAAAAACCAAAATGCTCAATTACCTTTACTAGTCCATGTGCATTGTTACCTTGGCGGTCAGTACCTGCAATATCACGAATTTTTGCTATTGTAACTTTTAAACCGTATTTTCTAAAAATTGCGGCCAAGCAAGCCGGACCGCAATCTGTTTCATCGTTTTGCAGTATACACTTAAATTTATTCATAATAGTTTTTAGTTTATAAATTACTACTCATCAAGATAAATCTGAGTTTTACTTTGTACTTCTTTAATAAACTGTTCTTTTGTAATATCTCCTGAAACATATTGAGAAACAATATCGTCTATAATCGAGTAATTAAAATAATCATTTCTAAATCCACACCTATTTATTCCTTCTAAAACATCAGAATAATTATTAATAAATTCATTATATTCGCTATCTTTTTCTATTCCATAACCTTCTAAATCTATTTCATCAATTAACTTTTTCTGAGCAGTTTTATTAACCGGAAGGCCAATCTCGGAATTACATTGAACATTTTCGCTCAACATATACTTTACAAACTCAAATGCCTCTTCCTTTTTATTGGAATTATTATTGATTAAAAAACCTTTATCAATATATGCAGAAAATGTATTTTTGCTGTCCGAGAGATTGTTCATTATTAATGGTGTTTGCTCATTAGACTTCAAGTAATAATAAATATAACCTAAACCATTTGGCTCCGAACCTGTAATCTGATAAAGAGATGCGAACATTGTATTTCCCTGTAGTATTGAATCTAATGGATCACGATTATTTGAGGTATCGTTTTGATCTGCCGGTAAAATAAGATCACTTAACACATCTATATTGTTCAAAAACTCATCCGATTTTAATGTATCTGTTCGACTGAAAAAATCAATATTTGAATCAATTAATGCATACAGTTCTTCATTAATATAATAAAAGACGCTAATATCTTTAGATTCATTGCCTTTGCTCAAACATTCTGATAACATATTCTCTGCGTTTTCATATGTAATTGAATCGTTTAAATTAATCTTATATTTATCACACGCTTCGGCGGTTGTGATTAGAATATCAGGAATATATGATATTGGCATAAAATAGCGTTTGCCATTGTATACTCCTGAATTCATAATAGTTTCATTATAATTATTAAAATCAATAGCACTGTCAGAAATGTCGGCTTTAATTAACTCATTATAATCTGCAAACACATCAAGTGCCATCATTTTTTCTATATTTGATACTCCGTTATAATTTGAATCATACAGAACTATATCCGGGCCTTTTCCTGCCATAAGTTCTGCGGATAACTTGCTGTTCAACGTTTCATTATCCTGAAAATCAACTACATTGATTTTTGCAGATGTAGTTGAATCGTTATATTCTTCTATAAGCCTTATTATTGGATGTTCATTTACAACATATATTGTCAATAAATCTTTGCTATTGTCTTGTCTATCTGTGGTATTACAACCAAACAAAGTCAATAACACAAAAATACATATACCTATGGAAATAATTGTTTTAATTATTTTATTCATTGTAAGCCTCGCTAACATATAATTATCTATCACATCTAAATATATAAAAAGCAGCACATTAAAGGATATGATTAATTTATTTCTTAATAAACTTTAACTGTAAGTGTTCCCTGATATGTGTTGCATTTACATTCATTGGAATACTGTTTAACTGTTTTAATTAATTTGCCATTGCAGTCATTATAATATTTAACATAAATATAATGACCTCCATACAATACCTTTTGCAGGATCGGAAACAACTACTATATCACCCTTAACTTTAGTTATAACTACATAATGCAATAAGGAATCGTCAATCACTACATGTGCAATAACAGGTATAGGTAATTTAGAGGTTAATGATTCCTTATCAGCTTCAACAACCTTTTGCTGAAAACCAAAATGTTCAATTACCTTTACAAGACCGTATGCACTGGTATCTTGTCGATCCGTACCTGCAATATCCCTAATTTTTGCATAACACTATTCATCTAAATAAATTTCAGTTTTTGATTTGAGCTCTTTAATAAATTTATTTTCATCTATTTCATCGGATAAAAATTTATCTACAATATCACCTATAACCTCTGTGTTATAATAATTATACAATCCATAAAGTCTATAGCTTTTTATGTTATCAACGTAATCCTTTGCATACATAAAATTAGCTTCTGAAATATTTGCAGTGTTATTAATATACTTTACCTCTTTTGCTTTATCAAATAATTTACTGTAAGATTCATTGTTGACGGGATATTCCCAGCCACTTCCGTAAGAGGTTGTCGGTAGATATTCCTCTATATTCGCTCCGCAAAAAGCACTCTGCACCTTTTCCGATAACGCATACTCAATAAACTCAAGAGCTTTTTCTTTGTTGTCGGAATTATTGCTAATAAAAATTGCATCGGTTATAACACCCGTGGACTCACCGTCTTTATTCGGTGTATTCAAAATTATGGGCTCGTCATTATCATTTTCAATGTCTGCAATTTCATCATATAACGCAAATAATTCAATCTGACCGTTCGATGATAACATTGGCACTATGTTATCTTCATTTTTCTCATTACTGCTGTATAGTTCTTTTAGTGAGGTGACAGACTTTCTAAAGTCATCGCTATCGAAATCATATTTTTGAGAATAGAAGTCAACATTTTCATCTATTAAATTAAGAAAAACATTTTTATAATCCTCAACGCCGGAAAACAGAGCTTGATTATTATCATCATTATTAATATTTCCGCTCAATTCTTTGATGTTACCGTATGTTAAATCCGGTTGTTCGTTGTCTAAATATTTTGATAATTTGCTTGATGAGGAGAGTAAAATCTGAGGTTCAAATGTTACAGGAATAAAATATCTTTTTCCATCGTAAACACCCGCATCAAGAATATTAGAATTATAATCGGATAATTTCAATTTATCCTTGTCTTCGCTATTAGAAATAATATCGTCAATATTTGCAAATACACCCTGTTTAATAAGTTTTTCTGTTGATAATGATAATAGAGATAATTCACCAGATGTAATAATATCAGGACCTTTCCCTGCCATAAGCTCAGTTGTAAGTTGACTTGTCATTTTTTCAATATTATCAAACTCAACAATATTGATTCTATTTTGAACATTCTTACATTTTTCATTATATTGATATATTAAAATAGAAACTGGTGATACATACGGCTCATAATGATAATAAGTAATTGTATTCTCCTCTTTTTTATCTGCTTCACATCCGACGCAGGTTAAAACAGAAAATATTAATACGACTGCCAATAAAATACTTACAAATTTTTTCATCAGCTTACTCCTCTGTATAATAATTTACTTTAAACAAAAGTTTATTGATACAACTATGTCAAAATTTACGGATAAACTTAGCTAAGCTCTTCGGTACTTTGGGTTGATAAATCACATAGCATACTGAAGAAATTTCATTGGTCTTTAATGTAATAGTTTAACATTTTTAATTCCATTTCTCATCTTGTTTGATAATCTTTTTTTATTTTCTTCATAATATCATTCCTCCCTTCGTGAGGATTTTAGCACACATTAAAAGAAAAAACATAATTCTTGCAAAAATGATGTCAAATTTGCTCAAAGTGATGTGATTTTAAAATTACTATGGTAAAATTTGAAATTTTGCATCTAAAGCAATAACACTTAATGACATTTTTTGCAATATATGTTATAATTATGTCATAATTCATGGGAGGTTTTTCTTTTGAAAGTATTAATTTGTGACGATGATAAATGTATTGTCGATGAAATAAAAAACAATCTGAATACATTTTCAGATAAACATAGAATAGCTTTTAATATTGATTTGTTTTACAATGGTGTAGAGCTGCTGAATAGTAATATCAGTTATGATATGGCGTTCATTGATATTGAAATGCCTCTGGTAAATGGTCTGACTTTGTCCGCACAATTAAAAAAGGTAAACTCTAATATAATTATTTTTATTATAACCTCGCATGATGCTTATCTTGATGACGCTATGGATTTGGACGTGTTTCGCTATCTGTCAAAGCCTATTGACAATAACCGTTTTTTCAGAGCATTAAATACGGCTATTAACTATTATCATTCCAATACTCAAATAATAACTCTTGAATACTATGACGAGTATTATTCTGTTTTCACAAGCGATATAGTATATATAACTATTGAAGAAAGAAAGGCTGTTATTATAACACGAACACGGCAGAAGAAGTATTATACAAATAAAAAATTAAGTTATTGGAAAGAAAAACTAAAGGATTACGATTATTTTGCACAACCGCATTACAGCTATCTTGTTAATCTGAGGTATGTCTCGGATTTTAATAAGACTGAGCTTAATATTAATGTAGATTTAAAAAGTGAAACTCTACCTATATCTCAAAGGAACTATTCAAACTTTAAAAAGGCATATTTTGCATACATAGGGGTATAAAAATGGTATATACAATTTGCTATGCGTTTATTTTTCTTGCAGAAATTCTGATATCACTGTTTTATTTTGAAAACAAATTTGAAAGAAAATCAAGCAAAAAATTTTTGTTATTTTCAGTTGTTATTGTGTATGTATTATTGTATTTATCTCGATTATTGAATTTAACATTGGTTAATTTAATTGCATTTTTTGCGTGTAACTTCTTTTTACTTTATTTTTGTTATTTCATAAGTATTAAATCCTGTATTTTCCACTGTAGCATATTACTTATATTTATGGCAATCACAGAAAGTATTGTCATGTTTGTTTCAACAGTATTATTCGGTACGGATTTATTCACTTGCCTGGATAATTCTCTAAGTCTCATTATTCAATCGACTATCAGTAAACTGTTATATTTTTTGATAATTTACTTTGTATCAAAATTCTCAATAAAAGAACATAAATCAGAAAGTTATTCTCTTTCTATACCTCTTTTGGTTTTACCTACTTCAAGCATTCTGCTACTGTATGCAGTATCATATGCACTACACAATTTTGATTTAGAACAAAAATACATGTATTTATTAATAATAAGTATAGTGCTATTACTTTTCTCAAATATAGCGGTTTTTTGGGTATATGAATTTACTTTGAAAACTCAAAGACACAATATGAAATTGGAATATGAAAGGCAAAAAGAAAAATCTACGGCTGAGTATTATGATTTACTTAATGAGCAAAATGAAAACTCAAAAATTGTTATGCACGACATAAAACGGCATTTAAACGCCATTAAGAGCATTGCCAAAGACAAGTCTGTTACAGAGTACATAGACGATTTTATTGAAGACTTCAGCATAAATAAATCTGTTGATTACTGCAACAATCCTATGGTCAATTCAATCGTTAACAGGTACAAATCCTTCTGTGACAAGTTCGGAGTGAAGATGAATATTGACATTAGAAGTGCTGATTTTGGCTTTATGAGTGAACCCGACATAACTGCTCTGCTTGACAATCTGCTTGAAAACGCAGTTGAAGCGGCACAAAATACAGAGAACGGATTTATAGATTTTTCGGCTTTCGTCCGCAAAAATAAATATCTGTCAATGCAGCTTAAAAACTCGGTCAAGAATATTGTAGCCGTCAAGAACAACCGCATAGCATCATCAAAAAAATCTGACGCAATACATGGAACGGGATTGAAAAGCATTAAAAGAGTAGTTAAAAAATATGACGGTGAAATAAATATGAAATTCAATGAGGATGATATGACCTTTACCTCAAACATTGTGTTTGAAATTCGGAGATAACGCAGTAATCGAATCATATAATTCCTTGACTAATGAAATGCATTATATAATGAGAAATTCCAATACCTAATAATACTGATATCAACAAGATGAGATCTAATTGATGGAATTAAGAATCGGAAAGAAATTGCAAATATAAAGAGTTTTGCAGTTAGATTTATTGTTATTATTTTTGTCTATTAAACATTTTATACAGCAAGCTACTTTTACCCCCCTGTTCACGGTATCTCTGCTTGGTTTCGATTCTATAGCCGGTAAACTCTGTTCCTTGACCTATTTGATATGCTATAATATATAAATTAATTATTGAAGAAATAACGAGCTGTGTTCCATAGATATATTTCTTTTTCTTGTTTTTTATTACTTTTTGTGACAAAAGAAAGTCTGCTATACATTCTGATAGGCGATGTTGCATAATCATGTTTCCTCAACAATTTCTATTAGAAGTATAGCAGATCCTTATAAGTATTATTTAAATGGGTATATCCGGTCGTTATTAGGGTATATTTGGTATTTCAAACATTATATTTACGAAAAAATAATTATTTTCTTCGCAATAAGTAATATCACCTCCGTATTTTCTGACAATCTTTTTAACACTGGTTAAACCAAATCCATGGTTTTGTGAATCGGGTTTATTTGTAACAAGTTCAGGATTAGTATCCAAAACGGATTCGGTACAGTAATTCTGCACACTCAAAATTTCATACACACCTTTTTGTATGATTTCTATTTTCAGTTCTTTTTTCTCCTCGTGGGCAAGTGCTTCAATCGCATTATCTGCAAGATTTCCAATAAGCACTGCCAAATCATCGCCATCTATAAAATTAAGATTATCGACACAATTTACCGTAAATTTTATATTGCTTTCAGCGGTTTTTTCGTTCACTATATTTAATATAGCGTCAAGATATTCATAACCTGTTTTGTAAAAATGAGTGTTAGCCTTAATGTCATTAACAATGTTTCTGCACATTGTTCTTGCTTCGGTATATTTATGCTCATCAATCAGGTTTTCAATACACAATAATTGATTTTGGATATTGTGTTTAACTGAAGAAATATTGCTCATATATTTTTCAGAACTCGCAATTTGAGCTTTATACAGTTCTTTCTCTTTATTAGCAATTACATTTTCATTTCTTAATTCAAAATTTCCCGATATGTTCTTTATAAGATAGAAATTAAGGAAATTAAACGAAAGAATTAGTATTGAAATCAACCCCAATACTAATCGGTTAAGATTTGACATCTGCGCGTTTGAAGATACAAGAAAGGTAAGAGCCGCAATTGCAATGCTCACAATTGGGGTCGCAAGAGACAGCAACACATCTCTTTTTCTCATCATGTAAAAACGACTTTTAAGCAAATTATATGCAATAAAAAGAATGATCAGAAATATCATATTTGATAAAATCACATAAATGTAACGATAAATTGTGCTCTCTGTCATAAGATAGTTATAGTCGCAATCAATAACAGCTGAGAAGAAATAATTTATGCCGAATGATAATGTAGTATACAACACATTAAGCGATAATGGAATTAATATTCGTACAAATATTTTGTCTTTAAAGAATAAAACAGAATAAGGAATCATTATAGCAAAAAAGATAACGGTTTCTATGTATGCAAAAGATATGTACAGATAATTAATTAGTGTAATTGATAAAAGCATCATTGCAACTGCAAAAAAGTAAGCCATTCTGTTTACAAATGTCTTTCGTGACGGAGTTAAAAATTTATAGCAATAAGTCACAAATACTGTCCCTTGAAAAAAATTCACAAATAATTCAAAAATTACATTTATTATATCAGTATACATTATAACAAACAGTCCTTTTCACAAAAGCTTCTTTAACCATTTTACATTTATCCCTACTCATTGGAACAGTTTCATTATTGGTCAATAGAATCGCTTTATCGAATATTTTACTAATGTTATTCAAGTTAACTATATAACCTTCGTGACAACGGATAAAGCCAAAATCAGAAAGCATTTCTTCGTAAAACACAAGTGATGATTTCACAGGATATTTTTCTGATTTAGTGTGGATATAAGAATAATTTTTATACTTTTCAATGAAAACTATGTCTGCTATTTTTAAAACAATCTCTTGTCTATTAGTTCTTATATTTATGGTTTTGCAATTATTATCAATGGCTTTTGATACTTTTATCATAATTTTAGAAAAACTCGTTTCATCATCAATATCCGATTTTCGTATAAATGAATAAGGAAAACTTTTTAATGCATCAAAAACAAATTCATCATGGCTTGTAATAAAAACAAAAAAGGGTATTTCAGAATCACCCTTTAATTCATTAATCTTTTTTGCTGTTTCAATACCGTCCATTGATGGCATTTCAATATCAAGAAAAATTAGATGATAACTTTTATAATTTTCAAGTATATCATAGCCGTTTGAATATTTATCAACAAAATATTTTATCTTTAATGAACTACAACAATCAGCAATTTTATTAATCAGAGTGTCTATAAATAAAGGTTCATCATCCACAACTGCTATATTTATCATACTCCGCACCCACCTTATATATCCGTCAGTTAACATTGCTTTAATATATCCATTTGCGTTGTATCACGATTTAATGTTCACGCATCTAAATTCTAACAGAGATATTTAAATCTTGCAATATTTAAATACACTTCATCTCACAAATACAGCTATAACACTATAAATTGTAAGGCAAACCCGAGTATTAAAAGTTGAAATAATTAATTAAACTTTACCACTTTTATTTTAAATAGCAAGCTACTTTTACCGCCCTGTTCACGGTATCTCTGCTTGGTTTCGATTAGTCCAACTTTTTTTAAATCTTTAATAGCTCTTCTTACTGTGGCAGGCGACAGCTTTATGTCGCCTGCTATTTTGTTTACTGAGGGCCAGCATTCGCCATTTTTGTTTGCTCGGTCGTGGAGGTAGGTATATACGGCAACGGCTCTGTGGGGTAAGTCCATTTGATAGAGATAAGTTAATCTACTCATTGTCCAGCACCTCCTGAGGTAGTCTTTCAGTTCTTATGACTACTTTTCTTTGCTTGTCTGCGTTCTGTTCAACCATTGAATTTCCGGGTTCTTCTGTTGGCTCATATTTCTATTCAGAATTTGCAGTGTTGTCACTTTCGGTCTGTTCTACATTTGGAGAGGTTTTAAGATTTTCATTTTTCTTCTTTTTCTGACCGCTTGATTCATCAAAACCCGAATCATTTACTGGCTGTTCAAGATAGTGAGGACAGTATGTTTGGATTATGTTGTTGAACAACTCCGAGCGGTTGGCATAGTGAACTTCACGGTTGCCGTTTTCCATTACCTCATACTTTTCCTCAAATTTAATACCCCATTTGAAAAACAATTTCAGCTTGACTTTCATAGGATAAAAGCCTGTTTTCATAACAACAAATGTGCCTTTTGGAAGTGACTTCAATTCATCGGGAGTCATCAAAGGTCGTTCAATCATCTGCAAAGATTGGGACGGATCATTTTTGCTCCTGCTGACGGAGCCTGACATAACAGTTCTTGAACCGAGTGCTTTTGATAGGACTTCCGCACTTGTGCTGTTTGGAGCAAAGCCTCCGAAGATGGTCAGCTGTGTGTTGTCTATGATAACATCAGCACCCTCTTTGCCGTAATTCTTCTCCAACTGTGCAAAGGATTGGATTATCGGAACTATCTGCAACCGCCTTGAACGGGAGGCAGAGAACATCATCTCTGCCGAATCAATCTTCGGCAAAGTGCCCCATTCATCACAAAAGAACACACAGCGATTTTTCAGAACACCGCCGTTTTCATCAGCAACTGCAAGTATTTCCCTGTAAAGCTGTTGGATAATTAGCGACACCATAAAGAATGTATTGGGATTTTCCTCCGGCATAACAATGAAAATTGCACTTTTCTCCTTGCAAAATCTCTCCGCATCAATTTCTGTATCAAAACACAAAATCTGCTCTAACTCGCTGTCAAGAAAAGCATTAAGCCTTGAAAGTGCCGTACTCATAACAGATGCCATACTCTGCTCTGATGTGTTAAGAGCCGCACCGGCAAACCATTTAGCCTTGTGATTTTCAGGGAGTAAATCCATAAGCTGTTGAAACTGATTTTTGCCTTTCTGTCCTGACGGAGCAAGCAATTCCTGAATGATTTTATAAACTGAAACAATGTGCCTTTCTTCAGGCTTGCAAAACTCTGCAACTAAAAGAATTGTTGCAGTCAGCAATCCTTCGGCAGAATCATAGAAATATGAGTTTTCACCGAAAGATGCACCGTCCATTCCGTTTGAGATAATCGTCTTTGATATGATTTTTGCGTACTTTTCGGCTTTTGCCTTGTAGGAAAGGCAGTCGGGATTTTCCTTGTATAAATCAAAATATTTATTCACAAGGTGCAGAAGGTTGTTTCCGTGTGAGCGTGTGGGATTACGCAAATCTATAACCGAAACATTGTAACCGTAATACTTTTCTGCAATCGTTCCGTAATTGCGAACTACATCACCTTTAGTGTCCGTTGATAAGAATGACATACCTGTTGCACAGGCATACTCAATGCAGGGATACAGCCAGTAGGCAGTTTTACCCACACCTGCCGCACCAATCATAAGAGCATGTACATCGCCTGTGTCTACCATTGCGGTCGTGCCATTTTTTCTGTTCTTGCAACCGACAATTATACCTTGTTCAGTTGGTCTGCTGTCAGGATTTGTACGCCATTCATTTGGTTTAAAATCAATTTGCTTGTAGGTTCTCTTTATCTCTTTTTTTGTTGCCCAACGAGCCGTGCCGTGCTGTCCTTGTCCAACAGTTTTATCCTTTATACGATTCAGCGAATAGTAATTACCCACAGTTGAAATGATTATTAACATAGCAAACATTGTGCCTGTTGCGATAATCAAAGTTATAATTCCTGACGGCATAATTGTTCATCTCCTTTCTCTGATAAAGTTAAATCCTCATTCCAGTCCTTATGAATTGGAATGAGGATTTCATTTTGTATGTTCATTTTGTTTAATTTTTCTGCAATTCTTTTGTTTGCTAACTGTCCGGCTTGGTCGTTATCGAAACATAGATACACATTTTTGATGTTGGGGTTGTCTTTCAGGCATTGAAAAAGCACCCTGTTCGAAACTGAACAGGATGCCCCATAGCTGTGACTTTTCCAATTTTCCTTATGCATACTTATGAATGACAGCATATCTATCGGTGCTTCAAACAAATAAAATCTGTCGCTTTTTCCATGCCAATGAAAACTAAACTCAGGCTGACTGCCTGCAACATTTCCTTTGTACGGATTGCTTGTTACCGTTCCCCTCTTATGTGCGTGGCGAGGTTTACCGTTTGTATCGTAGCCTACGAACAAAGCACTATGGTAGTCGGCAGATTCATAAATCATCTTTCTACGCACAAATTCATAAAGCACATCTTTATCAATGCCACGAGTCAACAGCAGATAAGAAAAAAGTCTGCTCATTCTGTCATTCTTCTGCGGCAGTTCAAAGTTTTTGTACCTTATTTCTATGGGCGGTGAAGTTATTATCTGACCGCCACTACCATTCAAAAGCATTTCCACCGTTTCGGCATAGTCCTTGTTGTAAAATCTGCGGACAAAATCTATTGCATCTCCGCCTTTCTGTTCGTACTGATGATACCAGAGATGACCTCTGATTGTTACCTTTTGTGAACCGTCAAGCCATTCGTATTCTGAGCCTGATTTCTTGACTTTCTCGCCTTGACGGATTAAAAAATTAGCAAGGTCAGTTCGCCTTGCCTGTTCTCGCTGTTCTTTTGTAAAATAAATGTAGATTGATATTTTAATCACTTCCTTGTATATATTTTTCTTTTCTGCTGTAATATCTTATAGTGGGTAGTTCTTTCTCCTATCACTGTGACAAGAGGCACCTGTCAGTGTTTGGGTGCAGTTGCTCTTTGGTGGTAGATGGATTTTTTGATAGACAATTTTATTTGTATGTGGTATGATAATTTTAAATAAAAGAATGACAAATTGAAATTTGAAAACCATAAAATTATGAGTGATTATTGCTTTCCATAGGTTATCAATAAAATCCTCCAAAAGCCTTGAAAATAAAGGATTTATCGCAGTGTGTTCGCCTTATCCCTTTATATGATTTCACACAAGTTTACTCTTTCCCTGACTGTTGATTGGACTCGGTTGGACTATCCAAGAAGAAATCGCTTATAAGGATTCAAACGGCAAATGGGGATTCGTAAACAACGACGGGAAAACTGTTATAGAGCCGAAGTTCGATGAAGCAATGAGTTTCTCTAACGGATTGGCAGCTGTTAGATCCGGAGATAAATGGGGGTTCATTGATGACAGTGGAGAGCTTGTAATTGATTACAAGTACTCTGACGGTGGATACTTTACTAATAACGGAATTTGCTTTGTCGGGTTGTCCGATGAGCAAATGCACATGATTTCTTTGAGATTTTAAAAGGAGTGAACTATGATGGTGGCAAAAATAATAGCATATGTCCTTATAGGTATCTTTCTTGGGCCAGTGGCTTCGCTGGCCATAACACCATTGTTTTGCCTCTTAAGGAAGTTGTTCTATGTTCCATTTATTCGTAAAAGTTTACAAGAAAAAGCTGAAAGAAAAGGAAATGTTGTAGAAGCCCACCTTTTGAAAAGTCATAATATTAGAAATTATGATGCCGACGGCATTGGAATGCCGACCATGGAAGACATGGGAACATATAGCTACGAAGTTAACGGAAAGTCCTATCGCTATCGCCTTCTGTCAACTATGGGTATACCGAAAACTATTACACTGTACTACATAAAGAATCCCCGAAAAGCAACATTGGCCAATGATTTAGGTAATTGGGAATCTCCATGGCTCAAGTATTATCTGGTAATCGCTTTGGTCGTTGCAATAGCAACGGTTGCTGTCGGGATGATGATGGGGTGAAAACAAAATGAGCAGATTGTTTGCAAACAGGAAAAATGGTGAGCGAGGGGAAATAATGATTGAGGGGATGATTGTGATGGTTATTACCATGTTCATTCTCATCTGGATTCTTGGGCTTGGCTTTTTATATTATCAAAGATATGTGACTACCATAGTAAGATAATCTGATATAAAAATAGTAATATGTACGACACCGCCAGCGAGTAACCGCTGTGCGGTGTTTTTCCTATCGGCTATCTCTATCAATGGATTTTTTATGCTGTCTTTGCGGCGGTTTCTGCTTGTTGCGTTCCTGTATCTCACGCAGATGTTTTAACACGCTCTGCTTTTCGGGCGGTCTGTGCTGTTCTTTAGTGGCGGCTGTCGATTTCCTGCTGACTGATTGCAAGGCAAAGCTGAATCGCACTTTTGACCTCTCCTGCGTGTAAGGTGGAGTTGAAAAGACGAAATTCAATCGTACCATTGTAGAACACGCTGTGAAGATTCAAAGCATGGTAGCGTGTGTCATCATAGTGTCGGTAGCTGTAATCCTCTCCGTCATACCACATTGACTTGAATTGTTCCATAGACATAGGAGGGCGGTTATTGATTTCATCAAGAAAGCGTGTGTCCATCTTCTGGCAGTAATGTTCTCTTGATACATTCACTTTTAACGCCTTATAAAGCAAGTCCTCTTTCGCCGCCATAATATTTACGATGTTGCGAAGTGTTTTAGGAGTATGCCTTGACGCGTCTATGTGGCAATGCAAACCACAGCTTGAGTTGACTCTTGCTCCTGCGCCACGAAGCTTTCTGACTAACTTCTGTATGGTTTCTATATCGTCATAGTTGCAAATCGGAGTGACAAATTCAACCGAGTACAGAGAGCTTGCGTTCTGTCCCGAACGGTTTTCACAACGAACGCTTGCATCACGCATAATCTTCCACATCCTGCCGTCATCATCTCGAACAGAATATGCATCGTAGCAGCCAACGACATGAGTTGCATCTGTATTAAAATAACCGGCAATCACTTTCGCCGCCGTACTGCGAGTGATGCCGGTCATTTCAATTTCTACACCAAAGTTTTGATTTTTTATTTTTATCACCTTTTTCTACAATTGTGTTTCTTTTAAAATAATGATATTATAATATCAAATAAAATAATTGAGGTGTTCGTATGTTCAAAGAATTCAAAAAAGACAAAATCACAAAACTAATTCAAATAGAAAAAGAGAATGTTTACGATAAATTAAAAAGTAATGATATTAATTTATTAGAAGCGCATTATATATTAGAAGACAGGATATCTCAGATATATAACGAAAACAATTTTTACTATCAAGATTTACTTAATAGAAGAAAATTTCTCACATCCTTTCGCAGTAATACTCACAATATATTGATATCACTGATATTTGGAATATTAGGAAGTGCCATCTGTAGTTTTATTTTAGATGCTTCTAAAATCCTATCTAGATTAGGTGCAATTATTTGCGATATTTTAATGATAATTATTATATTATTTATTGCATATTTCATGATTAAGTCAATCTTAAAAACTTCTAAGCTTCTATCTGACGATGATCCCTGTAATGTAGATTTATATGAATTGGACGAAATTGAAAAAGCTTTGCAGAAATATGAAGACAAAAAGCAAAATTATAATTCAACTTCGGCACTCTGATTAGATAGAGCATCTATACTCTTCTTTTTAGTTTGCTTAGATATAGTCGACTTCATATCAATAAACTCTCTGACATTTGCAGGAACATATTTTGCATACAGAGAGTCAACTGATTTTTCAAGTTCTTCCTTGAAATCCAAATCACGCTGTGACATATACAGTTTAATTGCATTCAGTTTTTCATCATCGTACATAATGCTTAAACTTGTTTTCTTCATTTTGATTTTACCTCCACATATTTTATATTTGGTATTTTCAGCCACTTTGTCCAACCTCGTCCTTCAAGTTTGGTTTTGACAACTCCGTAGGCTGTGCCTTGTGCCTCGATGACTTCTCCGTTGCCGATATACACTCCGATATGTCCGTCCATCCAGACAGCAAGCCCGGGTGTTTCCGGCATACTTGAAATCGGACCACTTTCTGTAACATTGTTCCAAATAGAATTTGCACCGCAATCCGTAAACCCGTTTGAACCTGCTACAATTTCTCCGCTGTCAGAGTTGTACCAAGCATATGATTTTATCAAACCTATGCAATCACAAACTCTCTTGCCGAGCCATTTTTCACCAACCTTTCTCATCTCACCACCTGCCTCGTTATTTCCGAAAAGCAACGACGCCTGTTGGTCGAGATATTGTTTTGTGCAGACCTGACCGTAACCGCCGTACACATAACCCCAGCCATTTTTGTGTGCGTTCTCGCACCACTTGACAAGGTCGAGATTGTTCTTCGTGGTCTTGTCAGTAAAGCCTGCGGTACTGATTTCCGCCCCCTTGATTGACTCCATCATCTTTTGGAACTCGTCATACTTTATCTCCGTTCCGAATTCCTGATTGACGGTTTTTATCAAATCCTCATCAGACTGATTCTTCTTGAAACAGGATACAAAGTTTTTTACAAAGTCCTTGTCCTCTGATTTATCGGACAGGGAGAACAGATAGATAACCTCTGCCTGCGTGTTGCAGTCGGACAGTTTTTTGCTTTTGAGTTGATTTTCAACCTCTGTCATTGTGTCGTTGATAAGCTGTAGATTTTCCATCTGCTCGGCTGAGATGTTTTCTTGTATGGACTGGCTAAGCTTGTCTGTATCAATATCCATACTACCGTTGAAAATTGAAACAACAGCAACAATCGGCATAACCACAATTATGATTATGCCGATTATTATACCGCCTATTATTTTTATTACCTTTTTATCCGTGAGCAGAGCAACTGCTATTTTCTTCAGTGCCGCACCTATGGTAGCACTCATTAAAATTCACCTCCTTAACACCAAAAATCCGATTGACTTCATACGAAAATCAATCGGATTTTTGTGACAGATAATTAGTTATAAATTTTATTAATAAAATTAGTCGCATTTGAATGGATAGATCGAACCAGTTCCTGTAATTCTTTATCATCTATTTCAGCACTTCTAATAACTTCCGAAATATCATTTGAAGAGATTTTTCTTGTCCCCGTTGCACTGGGAGTTCTATATCCTTGTTCATTTAGTATTTCGGCTACCTTTGCAACTGATGTATTTTGAAGATACAACTTATAGATTAACACTGCACAATCATCGTTTTCAGATAGTTGATTAGCTCTTATTATGACACCTTTTATTTTCTCCCATTTTTCTATCTGTTTATCTGCCATCTCAACTGTCAATTCAATTTTTTTACTCATAAAACCACCTCAAAATGAAAAGATAATATTTATTATATCAAAGTGATTTCATCTTGTAAATATATCACCTACCCCCAGCACTACCGAAAATCTCTGCTTTGTATTCGGGAGCCTGAACAAGTAAAAGATAGCGTTCATTACCGCACCTATACAGACAAGTGCCACGCTCACCGAATTTGATTAAGGCATACTCGTTTGGTTCTACCATTAGTGCATCTTCAAAGTCCTTCGGATTGATATTGCCGGGGTAAAACAGGAAATGATGAGTAGGAATTGAAAATAGCGGCTTGGTATATTCCTTAACGCTTGAATCCAGTCCGAACTGCTGTGCAATTCTCGGAACTTCGTTTGATGCAAGCATTATTCCAAGTCCTAAAAGCATATTGCCGGGGAAGGTTAGCAACCCGAGGAACAGCAGAGTTGTCTGCATAAATGCTGTCAGGCATAGTGCCGCTATTTGCTTCATCCACTGATTGAAGCCGTCCTGATATCCTCTCGGAACGCTGAACATATACAACGCACCTACCGCCATTTGTATGAGCAGAATTCCTCCACGCTTGATGTTCGCAAAAAAGATTTTTATTACGCAGTAGGCAAAGGCTATCATGCATAACAGATTCAATAATCCGAATGTTGTCTGGTTTGCAACTGCAAAACTGCCCTCTAAAACGCTTGTGCTTTGTCCGGCTAAATCAAGGCTTTGCTGTCCTGCCATTATGGAGGACAAATCCTTTGAAAATGTGTTTTGCAGGCTGATGCAGAATTTGTACAGCTCCACAGGCACAACGCCGAACAGCGAACAGGCAAAGAAACCTTTAAGCACATTAATTGCAGTTGTCTTTATGTTTGCTCTGCCGTTTTGATATTCTATTGCAACATCAAACACGGCAACGACCGTTCCTGCGACGAACAATGCCCAGCCAAAAAGCGTAAACAGGTTTATTGTCGCCTGCACCCATTCAAGGTCAAACACATCTGCGCCCATATTTCCCATCATAGTGAAAAAGTCTGCGACAGCGTTGTAAATCGTTTCATAGAACCACTGTAACATCGTGTTCCATATAGCGTTTGAGATTTGCTCACCGAGGTAATCAAACACAACGCCTATGGCACTTCCGATTCCGCCGATGAAATCTCCTAACCAGTCAAAAATATAAATCACCCCCTGTCAAATGGAAATTTGAAAGTTGAAAATTGAAAATTAAGGTGTGCGGCTGCTTTACCGCAATTTTAAATACTGTCGGGCAACAAAACTTTCCGTTATCGCAAGCTATCTTGCCGACCAAAATTTTCCATTTTACATTTTCAATTCTCAATTTTAAAGTATTGTCCAGATGTACAGTGGTGCTGTCAGCGAGAACACAAGACAACCGAAAAGTATTGCCGGCGCCGTGAACTCAAACTGCCCGTGCTTGCAATAGTCCATATACGCGGTTGCAAGTTTGACAAAGAAAAGTATTGCAAGAATCATATCTACTGCAGGGAACACAACATTATTTACAACGCTTTTTATCTGTGTTTGAGCCGCCGTCCATGTGCTTTCAATGGCTGATGATACATCTCCTGCGGCAAAGACTGTTACTGCCGAAATTCCGAGCATTAACAGTATTACTGATACGCCTGATAACCATTTAATTAACTTAGTTCTTCTTGATTTTATCATTTTTTACCTCCGATTTTCTTAAATCATTCTCCGATATATATCTGACTTCGATGTTCAGTTTTTCTGCAAAGCGAATTTCTGTTTTCATACTCTCAGTTATTTCATCTCCGAAAACCCAAACCGCATCACAAACCCAAAGCATAGAAAGTCCTGCGTTCATACCGAGATTCCTTTCTTTATCATTTCTGTCATCTAAAATCAGCACATAAAAATGCGGTATGAACGGAGCCATACCGTTTTGCTTTAATGTACGCTTGAAATTCCTAACAGATTGAATATATTGCCGTCCTGACCTATCAATGCACAGTCGGGTTTGAGCTTTTCTTCTTTGTTCTGCTCAGGTTCAAAGCCACCAAGCCTGTTGTCCACATAGTCCGGATAGCCACATCCCTGCAAAGGCTGTGTAGGATTGCAATCGCCACATTGCAAGCTTGCCGATGTCAAGGTGGACATCTTCAAATGGATAAAGTATACAGGTAACGCCGTCATTTTGAAACACAGAAACATGCTCAAACTTTGTATTGTCAAGAAGTATTCCTTTGTCCGTAAGCATTTTATTGATGCCGTCCATCCATTCTTTAATTTCACCTCCACAGCCCTGCAAGATGAGTCCTTCCTTGCCGTTCATACGGCGGAGGTCTGTTAGAGTTATTTGGTTTATTTTCATTGGAATCATTCCTTTCAAAAAAATAAGCACCCACAATGAAGTGAGTGCCTTGCTTAATCGTCTGCTCAGCAGTAGACTACATATATTTTATTGTTGTCTGCGATTACATTGAATGATAGGTCGCTTGGAATAATGCCACTGCTTTGGTGCTGTTCCTGCCGTCGCAGAAATTTTCCCAGATACAGAAACACCCACGGAAGTTGAAACCGTGGGTAATAAAGAACTGTTATTCACTTTTTCTTCTGCCGTACAAGCTTTGAATATTTCTGTTGCTAAAATCAATGTCAGCATTATTGCGATTTTCTTTTTCATACTATCGCCGTCCTTTCAGCAACAAGTATATCCAAAGTATTTCAAATTTCCAGAGTTTTTTAATAACAAACTAAGATTTGTTATTTATTCATACTCTCAACTAGGCTAGCAGCTTTTACTGTCATCTCTATCCATCCCGGCACAAAGCCACTGCGTAATGCATTTTTTTCGGATTTAAGATTTGACCAAGCACAACAATAAAATGGTACCTTACCTCTGTCAATTATCTCTATTGCCAAATTACTCGTTAATGAAGAAGCAATTCCTTGCCTACGATAATCAGGTAAAACATCCACTCCAATTTGCCACATATCATCACAATCTGCGGAGCAGGCTGCAAGTCCAATCAGCTTTTCATTATCATAAGCACCAATTCCAAGAACATCTAGCTGCTTTCTATCTTTGCATAAGGCATTTTCCCAAGTTGGAAGATACAAATTTACAAAATCCTTTTGTTCCAACACCTTAAGCTGATAATTGCATTCTCTTCTTTTCAAAACATTAACATCTGGCAAAAAATACTTTGCCATAAAGCAAACACGGTATCCATTTTCTTTCATTCGTTCATCTAGCCAATGCATATTAGGAGTTTCAAAGCAATGATAAAAATCAAATTTACTTAAATATGTTTCAACAATTTTTCTATATTCATCTTTTACAGATGCAACTATATTACTTCCATACGAAACTAAATTACAGGCAATAGATTCTTCATAGTATTTTCTTGCCAATGGTCCAATTTCAAGCTTTACAAACACATTTGTGTCCATAAGAAAATCCGAAGCCTTAGCATTAATATCGTATGCAGATTGTTGCATTGCAATATCAAGTATCTCTTTATTTGTCATATTTTAATCACCACATGTATTTTATAGAATCTAAATTTACTAAACAGACAAACATCTATTCATCATACAGATATTATACCTTATTCCAAATCAACGGTCAACTTATTCTCTTCTTTTCTGCCCACAGCAGAGAAAGATGCAGAAGTGCGTTTCTCTATTCTTCCTCGGACAGGCTGTCGAGGAAATCTTCAAGGGTGAAATTTTCCTCGAATTCTTCAGCAAATTCATTACAGTTATCGCAGATTTTTTCTCTCCTGACAACAACCGAGCCATCATCCTGCTGTGTGAATGATAAAACATCGTTGTATTTGAAGCCGATTCGCTGACGGATTTCAAAAGGGATTGTAATTCTTCCTCTTTTTCCGAGAACTCTGAACAACCTGAGCATTACTCGTCCTCGCTTTCTGCGAGTTCTGCTCTGCACTCATCGCAGATACAGTCGCAACAACATTCTTTACAATCATCTTCGCACCTCTCAATCAGAATTGCTCCGTCCACAGCTGAAATCTGCACAGCACAGTCGGATGTGATTCCTGATACAATAAGGGCATCAAGCGGTATGCTTACATAAATTCTATTTTTCATTGTTAATAATACACTTCTTCAAAATTTGTTCTAAATCAATTTGTTGTTCGGTGGTTAAATCAAGCAGGCTTAACTGTAACGGCTTGTTTCTCTGCCTTTCATACATATCGTAGTTGCTGATTAGCAGTTCGGGGAATTGTTCGCCTGCGTTAATTCGCTGTTTCATATTGTGAAGCCTTGTGAAATCAAAAAATGAGTAACCGTCATATAAATTACGGATTTCTTCACAATCATTGTATGATACAAGCCATTTGCCTTTTGCTTTTGCAAGTGTGTTTTTCAGTCTCAAATGGTCATCCCAAGTGAAACCGCACTGATAAACATACTCACTTGAAAAATAAGGCGGATCGCAGTAGAAAAAGGCATTTTCTCGGTCATAATGCTTTATTAAAACTTCGAAATCCTGATTTTCAATCACAGTATTTTCAAGCCTTTTTCCCACTTGCTCTATCAGTTGAAAAAGGCTCACTACTGAAAAAGGCTGACAGGCAAATGATTTTCCGCCACTTGAATAACTGTATCGTAAGAGTTTAAGAAACATTACGGCTCTGCGCAAATCGTAGTCCTGTTTCATTCTGACATATAGCTCTATGATTTCTTCTGCTTTCAAGTCAGGCAGGATAATCTTCGTCAGTTCCAATTCTTCATCAAGGTACTTATCCTCAAACTTCTCCTGTCTGAAGAAATCCCTGATTGCATTAAAATCATCCCTTGAATTTAGCGGATAAAATCCGAGTTCTTTTATAAATGCCATAGGTCTGTCACGCATACAGCGAAAAAGGTTTACAAGATTATGGTTATAATCGTTGTACACCTCGAACTTATCAGGCTTTTTTCTTGCCTAAAAGTACGGCACCCGAACCTCCGAAAGGTTCAATATACCTTTCGTAATTCAGAGGAAACAGAGCGTACAAAATATGAAGGATGGAAGTTTTATTTCCCATCCAACTCACAGGGGTTTTGATATTCATCACTCCATTTCTGAATACCAATCGCCCCAGAAACAACAAAAAGCCGTTGATTAAGCTTTTAACTCAACCAACGGCTTATATATGAAAACCAATACCAGTCGTTCGGAACGATTGATATTAGTTGTTGTTATTTAAATTTTACTGTCTGCCTTTTTAATAATCTTACCGATTTCAGAGATTACATTTACTGTAACAGCATTTCCTGCCATCTTGTAAAGTCTACTGTCAGATAGTCCTGTTGCTTTTGCCTTGTCGAACTGATCGTCCGTGAAGCCTTGTAATCTCCAGCACTCCCTCGGAGTAAGCTTTCTTATTCTGCCGATATGAACTTCTCCGTTTGGCTCAACAAAGGCTACCGCAAATTTTTCATCATCTGTGAAATTCGTGCTTTCTACAAAAACTCCTGAATGTTCAGCTTTTTGGTTACTGATTCCCGAGTCGTGCCTTGCGGTTATGCATCTTGCAATTTCTGTAAGTTTCGGGTCAGGGTTAAGGTCAATGAAATGGACACGAGTGTCCATTTCATTAGATTAAAGGGTTTACCCAGTGCCACGCTTGCGTGGTACAAACAACCACCCGCTATGCGGGTGTGCATAAAAAGTTATACAAAAAAATCACCAATCGTATTACAATAAGAATGTTCAAGTCTATTGTAAAAAAGAAAGGTGATTTTAATGGCAAATAAAACAAATAGTTTATCCCACACAAAATGGATGTGCAAATACCATGTAGTGTTTGTACCAAAGTATAGAAGAAAAATAATATATGCACAGTATCGACAGAGTTTGCAAGACATAATAAGATTGTTATGTCAGTACAAAGGAGTGGAGATACTAGAGGGGCACATGATGATAGATCATGTACACTTGCTCTTAAGTATACCACCGAAGATGAGTGTGTCAAGTTTTATGGGATATTTAAAAGGAAAAAGTGCGTTAATGATGTTTGACAAACACGCAAATCTGAAGTATAAGTTTGGAAATAGGCACTTTTGGGCAGAAGGATATTATGTGAGTACAGTAGGTCTAAATGAAGCAACCATAAGAAAATACATAGAAGACCAAGAAAAGCATGATATAGCACTAGATAAATTAAGTGTACGAGAATATGAAGACCCTTTTAAGGGTGGCGAGTAATACAAACACCCTTTAAGGGGTGGCGAAAGAGGCAAAGGCAATAGGCTTGAACAAAGTGAAAGCCAGCGTCTTGAGGCGCTGGCCGGTAGCATGGGCTTATAGCCCTAGAGCAAACCACCCGTTGGACGGGTGGTTTTGATTCATTTCGCCCGACCAGTTTGACACTTTGTGTCAACGGTCGATGGCTAATTCTATCATTTTCCCTTTCAGGTAAAAGATAGAATACAGCCTGCGTTGCAGAAGTTGTCAGAGTATGCGCTATCTGATTGCCGACTCTGCCACGCCTTGAATTTTGTCCCGAAAAGACTGTATCAATGCTGTCACCGTGATATGCGATCTGATAACCGTCTTTGGTTTTAGACTTTATCGGCAAGCCGAAGTTTTCAGTATTTTCAATAAGATAAAGTCCCGAATGACCGCCGAAACCGCCCGAACCGCTTGTCAAAGTACAACTTAGTCCTTTTGATGAGTAGATTCGTTCACCTTGCGTTGGCTTTTCTTTGTATAAGAGCTTTTCCGCTTGTTTGCGTGAAAGATAATACTTCTCCGGCACATTGTCCTCTAAGATATCCGATAATAAACACTCGATTTCGTGATTGGGGTACTCCGAAATTTTTGCTGTTAAGTACCTGCCAGCACACATCATACCCCTCGTCGGTGCAAGCTGTGCTTACTCGTTTCCAACCGCAAGCGGTTAAAAACTCGCACGCTATGCTGCACCTCCTCTCCCCAAAAAGCTTAATGCTTTTCGCGGACCCTGTATTCAATGTATTGAGGATTGTTTCAAATGTTTTGCCTGAGTCATGGTTAAGCAATCCGGGAACATTTTCAAGGAAGAGATACTTAGGTTTTTTAACGGCAGTAATTCGAGCAATCTCAAAAAACAGCGTTCCTCTTGTATCGTCAAATCCTTTTCTTGCTCCCGCGATTGAGAAGGACTGACAGGGGAATCCTCCGACCAAAAGGTCGAAATCGGGTAACTGTTCGGGTACAATTTTTCTTGCGTCATCAAAGTAAAGTTCACCTCCTGTATCGTACATTGCTTCATATGCCTGCTTTGCATACTTATCAATTTCGCAGTATCCGACACACTCAAAACCACCAATGGCTTCAAGTCCCGAACGAAAACCGCCTATACCTGCAAACATATCAAAAAATTTGATAGACATAAATCTTCATTCCATACGAAGAATTATATATTAAAAAACACCTCACATTCGCATAGTCATTCCATTATCCTCATCAGGAGTTTCATCTTCAACTTCTGACATGGATTGGTTTTCTGCTTCGATTTCTTCCTGTGTGAGCTTTCTGAATGAATCCTCTCCGGGAACGACTCCAAGTGAACGACCATTGTCGCACTCGGGGAATATCGTTCCCATTGAATCAACAAATTTTACTGTTCCTCTTGTTCCTGCCAGAACAGGTGCGTAAGGGTCTTTCATACTGATAAGCTCAATTCTTGTACCCGGCGGATACAATTTCTTTGTGCTTTCAGCTATTCTGCGCTGTCTTTCATATTCGTTCAAGTTATACATCTCCTATTTTTTTAGTTTTGATTCAAGCAATATCCATTAGTAGGACTCCTGATTTTTATAGTCATAAAATCAACCCCTGTCTTTCTTATTTCTGTTTGTGTTAAGTTTTTTGTTGTCAGAGAAATGTAAGATTTCATTTTCATCACACTCAACATTGCGCCTGTCAAAATTAGGCTTCTGCCGCATCTCTCTTTCAAACTTCCTGAGTTCGGGCGTGTCGGTAAAATACATTTAAAATCATTCCTTTCAATTTTTTGTAAATAAAAAAAGGCAACCGTTCTAATCAAAAAAATTAAAACGATTGCCAAATAAAAAAAGAGCCAATTACCATATCTCTAAAATAAGAAATATAATGATTGACTCATATATTTGATAATATTAAATTAAGCAGATTAGCGAAAGTAATCAGTTTTCTTTACCTTTAACTAAATTTTGTAGCTTTTCAACAGCTTCATCTTTAGTTTCAGAATCCTTCACTATTTGGATAATTGAGTTCATAAGAACATCAAATTGTTTGTCTTTCATATTTTCGAACTCCATATCTTTTCCTTTCCGATAAAACAATTATCACTTCTACCGGAAATAAATTTTGTATATAAGTAATTGAGGCTCATAGAAAAACTATGAGCCTCTTTTGGCTCCCCCAACTGGGCTCGAACCAGTGACATCATGATTAACAGTCATGCGCTC